>Ga0316363_10000118_pt1 | contig 121509 bp, 78 predicted proteins | sample Sb_taG_3_FD_200459 | JGI IMG/M metagenome (GOLD analysis project Ga0316363, IMG submission 200459) | Peat soil microbial communities from Weissenstadt, Germany - Sb_50d_a_PC metaG (v2) (version 2) | ecosystem: Environmental > Terrestrial > Soil > Wetlands > Peat | place: Germany: Weissenstadt... | reverse complement strand
TCCGTCGAGATTTTCATGAAGACTCTTGTCGCGAAGCTTCCGCCTCGACCGAATCCATTGATAATCAATCCTGTCACGGCTCCATGATTATAGTCAGTCAGCTATATTAGTACCCTAGTTAGCCTGTGATGCCGTAGGCAACTGAAAGCTTACGCCTTGATCTTCATTGAGTTTCTGGGTAACGCCGAGGTCGAGATCAGCCAGCATGATCCTGCGATGGTGCCCCGGCGTGAGATCAAACAGAGTCGCGCCCAGGATCGCGTAGTTTTCCACTTCAAGCTTTTGACCATCCTTGAACACCAACACAGTCGGCGCCTGTGGGGTTTCAGGGGCAGGAGGATCGGCGTCGGCGTTCTGATCAGCGTGCGGCGTGGGAACGTCTTTCACGGGCGGGACATAGGAGTCAGGGCCTGATCCGCGGCGATCGAAAACGGTGGGGCCACCCTGATAGTCCGGGTCGGTATCGGCATCGGCGTCGCTGTCACTTTGGGCTGCGTCCGCATCATCGTAAGGGACCGGAACGGCATACGCATAGGGATAGAAGCCTACCGCAGGCACGCCATCCTGATGGCGATGATGGGGATGCACGTTGTGACGCCGAACCGACGGGAAGGGGATCACTCCCGTGGGCGGCACGACCGGACCGGTGCGCGGCGCAACCACATTGGGCGCCAGTGGCGTGACGGCAGCATGCGGCGTGACAACGGCATGACCTCCAACTCCCGTCGCTGTCGAGGAAGAAGTCTGCGCTGTATTCATCTGTGCCTGAGCGCCTGAGACGGATAGAACCGCCAGGGCTGCCAGGAGGACGACTGCCGCCGACGCTGGAATCGAGCGCCGCATAGAGACATGATACCGCAGGAGACGAGTCATGGCGCACCTCGACGCTAGAACGCTCGTACTTGTTTAGATTGCACGCCGGGGCGAGCGGATGCCCAACCAGCACGGTCCTGACATCGGCCGGATGTTATTGAAACCACGGCTGCTGGCAAGATGCAGAATATAATCGTTGCAGATCGTCGTAGATCGTCCCCGCTGCAAATATGAAATCTGCCTTCCGTTATGCGCTGTTGGGGTTAGTCCTGGTGATCGTGGCCATGGTGTCGGCGCTGACGGCAATGCGGTTTGCCATCCATGGACAGGAGGTTGCCGTACCGCCTCTGGTGGGACTGGCCCCGGCGGAAGCTGAGCGCGCCGCGGCTGGATTTGGGCTGCAGATGTCGATTGAGCGCCAGTACTACAGTCCGCAGATCCCGGAGGGAAAGATCATGTCGCAACTCCCGCCGCCGGGGACGAAAGTGCGGCGTGGCTGGCAGGTACGTGTGGCGCAGAGCCTGGGACCTACGCGCGTGGCGATTCCTGACGTCACCGGTCAGAGCGAACACGCCGCGGAGCTGAACATCCGCCGCCGGGGGCTGGATGTGGCTTCGATGGCGGAGGTAGAAACACCGGGAATTCCGCTGGACCAGGTGCTGGCGCAGAGTCCTCCAGCAAACGCAGCCCGGGTGTTGGCGCCGAAGATCAGCCTCCTGCTTTCGTCCGCGGCCGAGCCTCAGGCATTTGTGATGCCGAGCTTTGTAGGGCAACCGCTGGGCAGCGCCAGCCGGACGCTTCTGGATTCGGGGTTCAGGCTCGGGAATGTCAGCGTGGCGCCTCCGCCTGTTCCTCCTCAGACGGATTTGGCGACGAATCCGGCTGAGACCGGCGCTCCTCAGGCCGCGCCGCCGCCGGCTCCGCCAACGCCCGCTCCTGCACCCACCCAACCTGCACCCGCCCAGCCCACGCCCGCGAGCATCATTGTGTCGCAGGTTCCGGCGGCGGGACAGAGAGTGCCGGCAGGCGCTACGGTGAATTTTGAAGTACGTTAAGAACAACTTCTTTCGCCGCGGATTTCACGGATGACCGCGGATAGACCGGAAGAAGGACTACAAGCTCCGCTCCAGGATTGCGGCAAAGAAACCGTCGCAGGGATGAACCCCCGGCATTGTGCGCAAGTAGGGGCCTCGAGTCAGCGCGGCTGGGTCAGTCCAGGTGAGTTCGCCGGCTGATTTCAGGCGATCAAGTTCGGCGCGGCAATCGATCAGGGGGAAGGAATTGGCATCAGCCGAGGTTTGTTCGATCAGGACCGGTTCGACGACATCTTCGTTTTCTTCTCTCTCCAGCGAACAAGTTGAATAGATCAAACGGCCGCCGGGAGCGAGTTGCTTCATGGCGGAGGCGAGGATCGCGCGCTGCTTTTGCTGTAATTGCTGCAGGTCGGCGGCCTGCACCCGCCATTTGATTTCGGGATTGCGGGCGATCGTGCCGGTTCCGGAACAGGGGACGTCGGCGAGAACACGGTCAAACAGGCGGGAAGTCGGGAGTGAACAGGCGTCTGCAGCGATGATGTGGATTTGAGCAGTGGACGATTCGTGCCCACGAAGCAACTTCCGCAGCAGGCGCGCGCGATGGGGGTAAAGCTCTACTGCAGTTATCGCAGCGGTCGGATTACGGTCTGCGATCGCAAGCGTCTTGCCACCCGGAGCGGCGCAGCAGTCGAGGATGCGAGCGAATGGTGTTCCGGAAGAGCCAACTAGCGCCGCGACCAGTTGCGAGGCTTCGTCTTGAATGACGATTTCGCCGCGGCGAAATGAGTCAGTTCTCGTGACGTTTCCCGCCGTGACTCGGCGTGCCGAGGTGAGCAGGGCTCCAGGCGCGAGAGCGATTCCCTGCTCCTGGAGGCGCTTTTCGGCATCCGGAGTCCGCAGGCGGATTGTGGTCGCGGGAATCGATTGATTGTGCTGGCAGATGGCTTGAGCGGAAGGAAGGCCGTACTCACGCTCCCAGCATTCAACCAGCCACAGGGGATGCGCGAACGTGCGCGCCAGGCTTTCAGTTGAAGCGGGTTCGCAGGTGAGACTCTGCCTGCCGTGCGCCGCCGCCGAGAGCTTCCGCAGCACGGCGTTCACAAAGGGAACGGCGGATCGCTTGCGCGCGCGCTTGACCAGTTCGACGCTTTCATTCAGGGCTGCGCGCTCCGGGATGCGATCGAGCCAGCGGAATTGATAGAGAGCGAGACGCAACGCGATGAGAATCTCCACGTCAAGCTTTGACAGGGCTTGCGAGGACGCGGTTGCGATCTCTTCGTCGAGCCGGGAACGCCAGCGAAGAACGCCCATCACCAGTTCGGTGGCCAGAGCATGATCAGGAGCGGAGAGGCGCTGGTAGCCGGCGGAGTGCAGCAACTCGGATGCGTACGAAGCTTCCCGCTCGACGCGGAGCAGGATGTCGAAGGCGGCAGCGCGGGCGGGGGAGACTGGCATGGCTGGGATTCTAGGCTAGGATGAAAGATCTTAACCACAGAGGGCACTGAGGAACACAGGGTTCAACCCAGCTTCTCGCCCGGGCTCGTGCGATAGCCGTGGATGAAATCACGCCCTGGAGTGCGTTTCTTTCCTTCCAGTTGAACTTCCAGCAATTCGAGCGAGGTGCTGCCTCCGCAGCCAACCAGAAGACGGCCCTCGTGGACGTGCAGTTCGGCGGGCGGGAATTTCTCGCTGGCCGGGCGTGCGTTGATGATTTGCAGATTCTTCCCGCGGAACTTCGTGTAGGCTCCGGGCCAGGGCTGGAAACCTCGAATGCGGTTGAAGATTTCGGTCGCGGATCGCCTGAAATCCACCAGCCCATCCTCCCTTTTGAGAATAGGAGCCAGGCTCGCCTGCGAATCGTCTTGTCTGCGGCGTTGAATGGTTCCCGCGTCCAGGCCGCGCAGAGTTTCAATCATGAGATCAGCCCCCGTCGTGGCGAGGCGCGCGGCTATAGTTTCGGCCGTGTCGTCCGAAGCGATGGAGAGTTCCTGCTGCAGGAGGATGTCGCCCGTGTCGAGGCCGGCATCGAGGCGCATGGTCGTAACGCCTGTGATCGTTTCACCATTTGCGATCGCCCACTGAATCGGCGCAGCGCCGCGGTACTTGGGGAGCAGCGATGCGTGCAGGTTGATGTTGCCGAAGCGCGGCAAGTCGAGCATCCACTGCGGGATCAGGCGGCCGTAACCGACGACGATGATGGCGTCGGACTTCAGGACCGTAAGTTGGGTGCGGAATTCCTCGTTGGTCTTGATGCGGTCAGGCTGGCTGATGGGAATTCTCAGTTTGAGGGCAGACTCCTTGACGGGAGATGCCACGAACTCGAGGCCGCGGCCCTTAGGCCGGTCCGGCTGCGTCACGACGAGAGCGATGCGAAAGCCTGCCGCAGCAAGCTTCTCGAGCGTAGGCACGGCAAACTGAGGCGTGCCGCAGAAAACGAGATGGAGCGATTGAGGCATCGACGCATTGAGTCATTGAATCATTGATTCAATGACGAAATGATTCAATGTTTACCATTCTCCCGCCTTGATCAGCTTGCGGATTCTGCGCTTGATCAGATCGCGTTTCAGCGCGCTCAGATGGCTGATGTAGAGTTTGCCGTTCAGGTGATCGGTTTCGTGCAGAAGAGCGCGAGCCAGCAACTCCTCTCCCGTCTTTTCGAAGGTTTTTCCGTGAACGTCCTGGGCGCGAACTGTCACCTTGTTGGGCCGAGTGACGTTCTCGCGAAAATCAGGAATGCTGAGGCAGCCTTCGCTCTGGGTATGTTTGCCTTCGCTGCGAACGATCTCGGGATTGATCAGTACGAGTTTAGCTTTAGGGTCTTCCTTGAACGTGACGTCAATGACGGCGACGCGGCGCCCGATGCCGATTTGCGGAGCGGCCAGGCCGACACCATGGGCCGCATACATCGACTCGAACATGTCGTCGACGAGCTTCTGCAGTTCTTCGTCGAAGACAGTCACGGTTTCCGAGGGTTTCTCGAGGACCGGATTGCCGAACTTCACGATGGGGTAGATCATGCAGTGCGATCGATCATCAGTAGTTCTTTAGTTGCTGGCAGTAGCCTTGGAAATTCCGCAAAGTCTCGGTCACGGAGTCACCGCCGAATTTCTCCAGAGCGCAGCGAGCGAGAGTCAGCGCCACCATTGCCTCGGCGGCGACTCCCGCCGCCGGAACGACGCAGACATCGGAACGCTCGTAGGCGGCCTTGACCGGCTCGCGCGTGGCAAAGTCGACCGACTGCAGCGGCCGCCGCAGCGTGGAAATCGGTTTGAGGTATCCCCGAACGCGGATTTCTTCGCCGTTGGAGACGCCACCTTCGATGCCGCCGGCGTTGTTGCGGGCTCGGGAGAACGCAGTATAGCCCTCGGTGGCTGAGTAGCCGATCTCGTCGTGAACGGTAGAGCCGGGCGCGAAGGCTGCTGCAACGCCAGAGCCGATTTCCACGGCCTTTACCGCCTGCAAAGACATAACCGCGGCAGCGAGTTGCGCATCGAGACGCTCGTCCCATTGCGCGTAAGTGCCGAGCCCGGGCGGAACTTGGTGGGCGACGACCTCAAAGACCCCGCCCACCGAGTCTCCGGTTTTGAGAACTTTGTCGACCTCGTCTTTCATGCGCGCTTCGGCGTCAGGATCGGCGCAGTTGAGAAGAACTTCCGCGCGGGAGCGCAGGGTCTGAATTTTCTCCCATTCCACGGGAGCAGAGACTGTCACGCTGCCCACTACCACGACATGACTGAGAACTTCGATGCCGAGTTCCCGCAGGAAAAGCTTGGCGATCGCCCCGACCGCGACGCGGGCTGCGGATTCCCGCGCAGAGGCCCGCTCCAGCACGTAACGAGCCTCGGGGAAATTGTATTTCAGCGCGCCGGCGAGATCGGCATGGCCGGGCCGCGGGGAAGCGACACGCTTGTGTTTGGCGGCATCGCCAGCTCCAACGGGCAACGATTCGCCCCAGTTCTTCCAATCCTTATTTTCCAGCAGGACCGAGATCGGCGAGCCGATGGTCAATCCGTGGCGCACCCCGGAGAGAATATGAGCCGTGTCGCGCTCGATTTTCATGCGGCCACCGCGGCCGTAGCCCTGCTGCCGACGCCAGAGCTCCCGGTCGAGAAAGGCCTGGTCAACTTTCAATCCGGCGGGCATACCGGACAGGAAAGCGACCAGAGCTTCGCCATGGGATTCTCCCGCAGTGAAGTAGCGCAGCATAAACGCTCGATTGTACCTGATGGGTGGCGCAATCGGGATTAGGCCGGAACGCGTAGGCCAACTGATTCCGAAATCCGCACTGGATGCGGATTTTCACAGTCCGCGCACCTTCGCCAAAGAGTACAATGACGTGAGCGTTCAGTTTCCAGTCATTCGTCCGGGTCGATGGCCCACGCTGCATTACCAAACTTCTCTGGCCCATAAGGAAAAAACTGTGTGCCCCCACGCACAGATTCCGCCGGATGCGTCTGGCGACACGAAGATTCGTTGTCTCCTGGTGCATGACCACGTTCTGCTGCGCCAGGGTCTGAGACGTCTGCTCGAAGACGAGCCCGACCTGGAGGTCAGCGCCGAGGCTGGAAATGCCGCAGAAGCGCTCCAGAAAGTTGGCGAATGCCTTCCCGACGTCGTCATTACGGATGCACGCGTTTTCGACTATCCGGCCGATCAGGTCGAGCAGTTGATTCTGCAGGGGTCTCCCCACAGCAAGGTCCTGTTCCTGACCATGCACGAGCACGAAGAAGACCACCGGTCTGAGGATGGTGCCGGCGAGACGAATTGCGCCGTGCGGCGAACCTCGGCGGAGGAACTGGCAGAAAAGGTAAGGAAGGTTCACTCCGGTGAACGCACAGCCGTGCGGGAGATCCCGCGTCGATGGCGCGGAGAGGTAATAACGGGAGCATTCCTTCCACGGAAACGTCTGTTGACGGCGCGGGAGCGCGAAGTGCTGAAATTGCTGGCCGAGGGCAGAACCGTGCGGTCTGTCGCTGGCGTTCTCGGAGTAAGCGCCAAGACAGTGGATGCGCACAAGTTCAATCTGATGCGCAAGCTCGGACTTCACAACAAAGCCGAGCTGGTGATGTGGGCCATCCAAAAAAAGGTCGTAAAGCTGCCGGTCAACTTCTAGCTTGTGCCACCATCGCACTCCGGCAAACGAAACTAGCCGGGCTTCATCGCTTCACTTCATCGCGTCACTTCATCGCTTCACTTCGACTGTCTGGGTGAGCTCAAAGGTCACATCCGATTCGGCGGGCAGCACGATGTCTTTGTTTCCCGTGAAGGCCGCTCCCCCTGCGCCCGCTCCTCCGCCGGCGAGCATGCCGATAGCAGCACCTTTGCCTCCTCCGGCGATGGCTCCAATGATTCCACCCACGGCCGCGCCTCCGCCCGACATGACGGCCGTACGTTTACCTTTTCCCTTGGCCGAGAAAGAACGCGCCGCGGATTGAACCGGCACATCGGAGCCATTCAGGTGGATAGAGTCGAGGCGCACCTGGAGCACCGCGCCCCCGGCAAATCTGCCCAGCGGCTTGGCGTCGCTGACCGTGCCGCTCACATTCGCGCCGTTCGGAATCGCAATCTCGTTGCCCACCATCACATCCTTGGCCACGGTGCCGGTGAAGGTCTGCCCGGCCTGGCTCAACTTGGAGCCTAGAGCCGAACCCAGGCTGATCGTCACGCTGGTTCCTGCGGGCACAACCAGCGGCTCCTTCTTTTTTTCCTCTCGGGCTTCTTTGCGTTCCTTGCCGCCCGGCTCCTGGGCCGCGTTGCCGGTCGTGGCTTGAGGGTTGGCGGGATTGGTGTTGTCAGTCGCGGGCTTGCTGGTGCAGCCGAGCACGGCCAGCGCGAGGTAAAAACTCAGGGGAAATAGAATCACGCGTGAACGCATACGCACCTCCATCGCTGCCACTGTACCGGAGTCAGCAGGCAGGAGCAATGGCTGATACACATGGTCGAGAATCAGAGGTGTGCCGGTCCATCTCACGACAGCCAGGTCCGCGGGAGTGTCAGCGCGTCGAACCTGCGGCGATTGCGAATTTCGCTCGTGGCTCCGCTCCTGGGGCAGGCGCGAGCTCAATTAGCCGCGAGGACCCACCCCCGGCAGAGTGGGAGCCCGCTCGGCTGGCTCCTCAACATCCGGGTCGAGCGGAGCCGAAGAGTCTGGCGGAGACGGCTTTTTCGGCGCCAGAAATTTTTCGGTGTTCAGCAACGGCCGGCCCAGAGACGAGTTGTAACTGGTCCACGGGCCGTCGAGCGCCGCTTCGCGCTCGAAATGGGCGCGCATGGCTTCCATCTTGGAGTCGAGGTCGTCGAGGTAGTGCAGCATGAGCGCCTCGGGAAACATGGGCAGCTTGGGCGAGCCGAACTCGTATTGTCCGTGGTGACTGATAATCATGTGTTCGACCAGGGTCTTGAGCTCTTCGGGAAAGCCGGGCACAAGCGCCAGCTTCGCCTGCAACATCTCCAGTTCGATGACCATGTGGCCCAGCAACTGGCCCTTCGTCGTGTAGGAAAACGAACGGTTGTAGGTTAATTCGTGAATCTTGCCGATGTCGTGCAGAAACACGCCGGTAAGGAGGACATCGCGATTGATCTGGGGATAGTTCTGGCACATCAATTCGCAGGACCGGCATAGGGACACGACGTGATCGAGCAAGCCTCCGATGTAGGCGTGATGCAGCGTCTTGGCAGCAGGGGCGCTGCGGTAGGCTGCGGCGATTTCCGGATCGGCCATGAAGGCCTGTACCAGCGATTTCAGATGAGGATTCTGGAAAGTGGCAACGTAGTTGGACAGCGTCTGCCAGAGCTGATCGATGTCCTTCGTAGTCTTGGGGAGATAGTCGGCGAAATCGATTTCTGATTCGCCCAGCTTACGCACCTTGTGGATGGTCAGCTGGAAGCGCTGCTTGTATTTGTTGATCAGCCCTTTGATTTTGATGAAGTCGTCCTGTTCGAAGGCCTCCAGGACATCTTCCACGTTGTCCCACATCTTGGCTTCGAGCTGGCCGCTGCGGTCGCCCAGGGTAAGAGCGAGATAAGGCTCGCCGGTCTTCTTGGGCTTGATCTGCTTGGCCACCACAACGAAGCTGGAAGTGATGACTTTGTTCTCGTGGCAAGCGCAATTGCCGATGTAGAAATCCTTCATGGCTGTGCTGCTTGAGTATAAAGCACCCGCCGAACCTCCACTGGCTCACACAAGAAGCTCAGAGAACGCCCAGCTTCTTGTGTTTCTTCTTGAGCTTCTTGGCGTCAGATTCCTTGGCCGTGGCGGTTTCGACCGGCTTGGTCTGGTTGGGGCTGGCGCCGGTATCCACATAGCCGGGCTTGTAGTCGATGTAGGCTTCTTCGCGCAGTTTGGTGAGGTAAGCGCGAAGCGCAGGCTGCAGCTTCTGGTAGTACAGCGCATCCTGAATCTTGGGCAGCGCTTCCTTCATCGGAGGAACGCCGGCCATCTGATGATCCACGACCTTCAGGATCACATACCCCTGCTTGGTCCGGATGACATCGGTGATATCACCCGCCTTCATGGCAAATGTCTTGTCCTCGAGTTCCTTGGCAAGCTGGCCGCGCTTGAACATTCCGAGCGCTCCGCCGTCGGCCGCCGAAGGGCCATCAGAATATTTCTTCGCGATGTCTTCGAAGCTGGCGCCGTCACGAATCTGTTTCAGCAGATCGTTCGCCTTGGCTTCCGCGGCGCTAAGGGCTGCGGCCTCGCCAGCCTGGCGATCGGCCTCGGCTTGAGCATTCGGAGCAGTGCTTGAGGGAGCGTTAGCGTCAGTTGCAGCTGGGGATGAAGCCGGGGGCGTCACGGGTTTCGGCGCGACCAGAATCTCGCTCAGCCGGATGAACTCCGGTTGCTCCATCTCGTTCTTGTGCTCGTCGTAGAATGCCTGCTCCTCCTCCTTGGTGATGCTCAGGTGGCTGCCCACTTCTTCGCCGATCACCTTCTGGGTGATGATCTGGTTCTTTTTGTTCTGCTTGAAATCCTCCCAGGGAATACCCTGCTTTTGCGCTTCCTTCTCCAGTGCTTCGAGCGAGTCGAGCTTCATATCCTTGCGCATCTGGTCCAGTTCCTTGATGAGCTCGGTTTCGCCGGTGATGTCCAGGTCTTTGCCTTTTTCCAGCAGAAGTTGCTGGTCGATGAGATCGCGGAGCACGTCTTTTTCGCGCTCGGCATAGACCTTGTCAGCGTTGGCGGGATCCTGTTGCTTCGTTTCCTCGCGGAGTTGGTCCTTGCTCCGGTCGTACTCCGAACGCGTGATGACCTGGTTATTTACCCGCGTGACGATTTCTTCGACAACGGTCTGCCCCAGCGCCAGCGCGGACAGACAGAGCACAACCGGGAAAACGAGGGAGATTCTCTTCATAGGATTCATGCGGCCACTCCACCTCGCGTTGGGGGCATGCGGCCGGCAATACGCACTATTTTACTCCTTCGGATCGGCCGGCCCGAACCATTCTGACTGATATGACGCGCGCAGCGAAGGAACTGGTTGGCTGCCTGGAATCAGGCGTTTCGTATCAAGGCGAGGGCGGTCCGGTCGTCGCACAGGGGAACGCCGGCGCCGAACTTGCCGACTGCGTCGAGCATGGAAACGCAGAGCGCTTGCGCGTTGCCCTGAGGAGCACACTCAAATTGCTCCTTCACCCGCTCCAGGCCAAATTCGCCGGATGACCTGTTCCGGCGGCCCTCGCATTCGATGAGGCCCCGGGAGACCAGCAACAGCGAGGAGCTCTTTTCCAGACCTATTGTGGGCGCTTCGCAGGTCGTGTGGGAAAACAGTCCCAGCGGCAGGCCGGTTGAAGGAAGTTCCGAAACGCCGGTGCCGTCGCGCAGGAGCCCCGGTGTATGTCCGCAATTGGTATAGCACAACGTACCGAACTTCTCGTGGTAGCACCCGATGAAGGCTGGACAGGAGCGCACTCCGGCAGATGCCTCGATCAGACCGCGATTCATGCGCAGGCAGAGTCCAGTCATGGCTTCGGATTCGTTGATGTCGGTACCCGAAAACAGCTCGCACCCGAGCTTGCGAAAGATTTCCTGGGCGGCGGAAAGGATGTGACGCGTGTCGTCGCGGCGTCCAGCCACATCGAGAAGACCGAAAAGAACACGCTCCGGACTTACGCGGACTGAGTCGTAGAAATCTCCCGCCACGCGTTTCCCGGCAAACACGGCAGCAATGTCCGCCCCCGCGATCTTGGGAAATACCGTCGGGACCGGCTCCGCCACGGGCTCGGGTTCAGGGGTCTGGGAGCGGAAAAGGGAGCGCATAACTTGGCCGGACGACCCTCCGAAACTAGCACATGAAACGACGGCGGGCAATCGGCAGATTGCACTCTTCTGGGACGTAGTCTGGACGCAGTCTGCCCGGCCGCGCCGCCCTAGTTTCCGTATCTGTCAGCGAGGTATTTGGCCAGATCGGATTCCATCTGGCCATAGTCGGAGTGGATCGTAGCGCGCAGAGCCGCCTCGGTCGAACTGCCCTCGCTCAGGCGTTGCAGGATGCGCTGGATGTCGCTCATGCCGTAAGAATCGTTGATATAAGACACAGCAGCCAGAGATTCGGCATAAGCCACATAGGCTTCCACGCCGGAGAAATTCATAAAGCTGCCCTCGAGGACATTCAGCGGGATATTGCGTTGGGCCTTGAAAAGCATGGCCAGTTGATGGCCATCGCCGCCCAGATTCTTCGGCTCGAGGAATTGCGCGATCCCTTCATTCAGCCAGTGCGGGCAGCGGCCGCCAGAAAGCTGATTGATAAAAGAATGAGCCAGTTCATGCTTGAGAACGCGCGCCAGCTCGGGTGAGACCGAACTCAGACCGCTTACCGGAATGCGCAGCTTGCCGTCGTTGATCGCTCCCGACCAGGTGGGAGCATGGGTGACATCGAAGAAAGCCTGCTCGGTGTAGAGCGTGACCAGGATGCTGTCGCGGGGCGGGTTGCCCAGGTTGCGCGCGAGGTCGTCATAGTCGGATTCGAGCGCGGTCAGTATCTGGGAGCGGAAGGTCTCGGAAACCTGCTTACCCTCGTAGTGCAGAACGAAGTGGCTGGTTTCGTGCTGGCTGAAATCCGATTCGACCGCGTCTTCCCGCTGGGCTTTGGCCAGAAGCTGTTGCACAGTCGCGTCCGGCCGCAACTCCAGCGAGCGTTTCCAGGAAATTACGGCATCTTTGGTGCGATCGGAGGCAAACTGCGCATAGCCCAGCATAGTGTAGGCGTCGGGCGAGCTGGGCGCCGAGCGAACTGCGCGCTGGGCATACGGCAGGGCCTCGGCTGCGTTTCCTGTCCGGACCAGCAGTGCCGCATAGTAGATAAGGATGGTGGAATTTTCCGGTTGAAAGCGCAGAGCGGTCTCGAAATAGCGCCGTGACTGATCGATGTTGCCGTGCTCGAATTCGAACTTTCCCGCGATGAAGTCAGCGGTCGCGCTCAACTCGGCCTTACCTTTGCCCTCCAGGCTGGCCAGCACGTCCGGGTCGACCTTGCCATCCCTGACGATCTTGGCGAAGACATCGCCCTCGTTGGCGAGGCTGTCAGCGGGAGTGAAAGTCGGGAGATCGGCGATCCTGGCGCCTGCGGCGGCGGCGGCGGGCGTCGGCACGCCTCCCGCATCGACGCGATCGACCATAGACTTAGGGATGGCGTAGGAGTCGTCGCCAATATCGTATTCGTAGTGGTTGCCGTCTTCGCGAACGTGGTCGGCGACAATGGTGCGGCCATTCTTCAGGTGGATCGTGTCAGCCCGCGCGCCGTACAGGCTCAGCACAAGCCATACAGCAAGGATCAGAAGGAAAGTGACACGGACCCGCATTCAGGCGCATTCTAGCAACTGGGGACAGCCGAACCACGTGACGAAGGTACTACTAAGAACGCTGCGCTCGCGCATCGCGCCCGCGATCTGCATAGCGGTTTGCAGTGTGGTGGCAGCTCAGGCGGCAGGCAACACTCCCGCCGAAAAGCCGGGGGAGACCCTGTATCTGCAACTCGGACAGGTCGGCCTGGATGTGGCGCGCGTGTACCGGGTTAGAGACGCCTCCATCGATCGCCCTTCCCTCCACATCACCCTCGAAGATGGCACCATCGCCTTTGCCCAGGATGTCATGGGCCGCATCACCGGGGCGTTCTTTGAGGGCGACGGCGAAGTACTGCTAACGCCTCCCAACGAGGTGGAGAGGAAATCCCTGACCCTGTTTACCGGAATGGCCATCCTCGAAGAGCACTTTGCCACCGCATATTTTCGTTTCAATGAAGACCTGCCGGCCGAGTTGCGGCCTGATTTGCGATCCCCAGACAACAGTCAGGAATTTGTAGACCGTTGGGGACCTACCGCGAAGAACCTGGCCAATGTGGATGCCATGAGGTTGTTGCTGAGCTTCAGCCGGATGCTTCCGGCAAAGGGCAGCCCGGACCCGGTCGCGGATACGGGCGCGCCCGGGAGCAACGGCGATCGATTTTTCCACGCGCGCGTGCAAGGAACCCGGCTTGGTGTGTTTGATCTGTATTTCGATTCAAGAGCCGGAGAACAGGTCGAGGCTGGGCAGGAAAAAGCGGCTCAGGATGGGTTGACCTACTACGACGTGTGGACCTCGTTTTCCCCGCTCGTCGGATCCATTCTAAAAGCCGGCGAAGTAACCCATCGCGATCCCCAAAGCTTCCTGGAGGATTCGGTTGCGGCTCCTCGCTATACCATTACGACCGAGGTCAAGCCCCCCAACGAAATCCACGCCGTCGCGCGGCTGCAGCTCGAAGTGAAACATGCGGGTACGCGTGCGCTGCCGTTTGAGCTGTCGCGATTCCTGCAAGTGGAAGCCGTCAAGCTCGATGGTCAGGCGGTGGAATTCATTCACAATCCAGCAGTCGAGGGAACGCAACTGGCGCGCCGCGGAAACGATGTAGTCGTGGTGATTCTGCCGCAAGCGGCACAGGCAGGCCAAAGGATTGACCTGGAGTTCAGTTATGGAGGAGAAGTGCTGGCCGAGGCCGGCACCGGTCTTCTGTACGTAGGAGCCCGCGGAACCTGGTACCCGAACCGCGGCATGGCTATGGCCGATTTCGACCTGGAGTTTGCCTATCCGCAAGACTGGACTCTGGTAGCGACGGGCAAACCGGCAACTCCGACCCGCACAGCTGACAAGGCTGGCGGAATGCAGACCTCGCGCTGGATTTCAGAGCGGCCGATTCCCCTGGCCGGGTTCAATCTGGGCAAATACAAGGTCGCACGCACGCAGGCCGGTGGGGTCCTGGTCGAGACCTACGCCACTCCGAATGTTGAGCGGGATTTCCCCAGCGCGCCCGTCCAGGTGATCAACCCCAATGTCCGCGATCCCATGGACCAGCCGCCGGTGATCGGCCGCGAGCGGCCTTCGCCGGCGCGGAACGAATTGACGGTGGGGGAAGCGGCCGCGCGGGCTATTCAGTACTACGCCGACCGTTTCGGTCCCTATCCCTATAGCCGCCTGGCGCTGACCCAGTTGCCGGGGCGAGAAAGCCAGGGCTGGCCCGGATTGGTATTCCTATCCTCATATGCGTTTCTTAAAACCGAGGAACGCGAGCAGTTGCGCTATGCACCCTATCGGATTTTGTTGGACCAAATGATTCCCGCACATGAGACCGCGCACCAGTGGTGGGGCGACCTGATTACCTGGAGCAGTTACCGGGACCAGTGGTTTTCTGAAGGTCTGGCGAACTACTGCTCCCTGATGATGCTGCAGGAGAAAGATCCAGCCGGGTTTCGCAAGATCATGGACAAATACCGGCAGGACTTGATCGAGAAGAATAAGGATGGCGTATCTCCTGATGATGCCGGCCCGGTAACGCTGGGTGGGCGGCTGTTGTCCTCCCACTTTCCGCAGGGGTACGAAGCGATCAGCTACGGCCGGGGGACGTGGCTCTTCCACATGCTGCGCACCATGTTGAACGACGCCGCGATGCTGCAGGCCGGCCAAAAGGGCCATGCCAGAAGCGGTCCCGATGAGCCTTTTGTGCAAGCGCTCCGCAGAGTTCGGCAGCGGTACGAGGGCAGATCCATCTCTACATCCGAGTTGCTGAGCGTGTTCGCCGAAGATCTTCCGCCCGCGCTGCGCTACGAAGGAAAACCTTCTCTGGACTGGTTCCTCGACGGATGGATCAACGGCACGGCTCTTCCGAAGCTGGAACTAAAGACGGTCAAGTTCACAGCTAAGGGTTCCGGTACGGTCGTGAATGGAACGATCGTGCAGACAGAGGCGCCGCCGGATCTGGTCACGTCGGTCCCAGTTTATGCCGTCATCGCGGGCAAGCAGCCCGTGCTGTTGGGGCGAGTGTTTGCCGACGGAGAAGAGTCCTCGTTTCAGCTTTTCGCCCCCGCGGAGACACACAAGATCGTGCTCGATCCAAACCAAACGATTCTTACCAGCCCAAAGTAGCGGGAAGTCAGCCGATTTCCGCGTCCCGGATCAGGCTCTGGCTCCGCCCCCGCTTCCCGAATTGGAACCAAACTATACGGCGTTGCCCATCAAAGCGCCCACCCTCCCGCCCTAAGTACCGCATCTCCAGCAACGCCCGGCACAAGAGGCAGGAAAAGCCGCGTGGCCATCGATCTGCTGAAGGGAGTGGCGGAATTGGATGTGAGATATGGCCAACGAAGTAATAATCGAACCAATGATCCACGAAGGCGTGATTGCGCAGGCTGCCACGATTGAGAGCAAAGCCGTCATCTGGCACCGCGACTGCGCAGAGAAACCAAACGCCGACACGATTCTGTTGGTCGAAGATGAAGCGTTTGTGCGGCAGGTCACCTGTGAGGTTCTTCGCGCGGCCGGGTATTGGGTCCTGCCCGCCAAGAACGCGGAGGAAGCGAAACAGGTTTACGGTCTGCACCGCGACAACGTGGCGCTGCTGTTGTCCGATGTCATTCTTCCCGGGGAAAATGGACGGACGTTGGCAAGAAGCTTGAGGCACGAAAATCCAGAACTCAAGGTCCTGATGATCTCCGGATACGCCGAGCAGATGGGTGCGTGCGCAGCTCACGAGGAATGCCTGGCGAAGCCGTTTTCTTCAGCAGCACTGCTGCGCAAGGTCGGGCAGATGCTCGATGTGCGGAGCGCCAAAGCAGCCCAGCGGCGGCCTGCCTAAGCGCGTTTTCGGCGTCGTGTCGCGTAAAGGATCTGAGCGGGTATCTGAGAAAGCGGGACCATGCGATCGAGGATCCCTAGCTCGGCGCAGGCTCGCGGCATGCCGTAAACGGCGCAGCTCGGCTCATCCTGGCCTATGGTGATGCCGCCCTCGCGGTGGATGGCCGCCATCCCCAGGGCGCCATCGGAACCCATCCCTGTCATGATGACTCCCATCGCCAGGCTTCTGAAGGTTTCGGCAACCGCGTTCATCGTGATGTCGACGGAAGGGATGTGCAGGGAATCCTCCGGCCGAGTGCCTAGACAGATGAACGCTCGGGAGTTCGAAGGGCGTTCCACGGTCATGTGCCTCCCGGCAGGCGCAATGTAGACGGTGCCCGGCTGCAGCCGGTCACGGTGAGCCGCCTCGCGCACCGCGATGGAGCACAAAGTGTTCAGCCGCTGCGCGAAGGGCGCAGTAAACCCCAGAGGCATGTGTTGCACGACCAACACGGGTACCGGAAGATCGCGCGGAAGCTGGGGCAGGATTTCCTGCAGAGCCTTGGGGCCACCGGTGGAAGTGCCCAGAACAACGATTTCAGGGGCAGGAGAACAGCGATCAAGATGCGCGACCGGAGCCGGCTGGGGAGGTTTTCGTGGCGGAAATGACGAGGCATGGGACCTGCGCCAGGATGCTGCGGCGCGAATCTTGGCCAGCAGATCGGGCTGGATGTGCAGGATGTCGAGCGACGTTGAGGACAGCTGCTTGGGCACATAGTCGTCCGCGCCCGTGTCCAGGCACTGGACGCGGTCCTCCACCCGGTTGCGCTGGGTCAGGATCAGCACCGGCAGGTTGGGCTTCTTCAGCCGCACCTGCCGCAGCACGCTCACTCCATCCAGCTTGGGGAGGTTGAGGTCGAGGATGAGAAAGTCATATTCGTTCTCGACCGCCGCGGCACGGGCCTGCTCGCCGTCGGGGAAAACATCGACGCTGTAGTGCTCGTTCTCCAGCCCCAGGCGAACGAATCTGGCCAGTGCTTCATCATCTTCTGCGATGAGAACTCGCATAATGTGAACCGTCCTTAATCCGAAAGCCCAGTCTAGTTAGAAAGGGCTCAAACGCAGCCATAACTCCGCTGCACGAAGGTCTGTGCGTGCAGAAACGGTGCTCGATTTCGAATCGGGAGGACCGCCCTCATGCCGGCTGCCTCATTTCTCGCGCGTTCGCTGCGCGAGAAGTGGGGGTCTACACCCCCTCCGAACCTCGGCGGCCAATTCCTTGGCTTGGGTTCGCGGATTGATAATTTCTGCTGGAGACTTCCGGCGGGGGCACGTTCTTTGCGCGATTGGATTTCCACCACCCTGAGACCACTGGTCGTACCGGGAGGAATCCTACTTCTTGGGGTCACGGTGGGGGTGTACTCAGGCTGGCTGACCCTGACGCTCCCCGCCCTGAGCTTTCTCTACTACTGCGCCCTGATCGGTGGCTTGCTGCTGGCGTGGAAGTTCCATTCCAGCCGGGTATTCCTCGGTTTGCTGGTTCTTTTTCTGGCCTGCCAGGCCCTAACCCTGTTGGCCTCTGGCCGCACCTCGACGGGGCACCCGGAACTGACCGCCTTCGACGTTGTGGTGGCCCTGGTGCCGCTGAACTTCGTGCTGATTGCGTTCATGCGCGAGCGCGGGTTCACCCAGTCCGGCACTGCCCCCATGCTTCTTTTTCTCTTCGTGCAGTCCGTGATCATTGCCGTGCTCGGCCGGAGCGAGGAACCGTTGCGCCCTTTACCCGCGCGGGGCCATCACCTGGCCGCAACCGTTTCTTTGCCGGGCTACGTGCAACTTGCTGTTGCGGCCGCGCTCGTGCTCCTGCTGATGCGGTATCTGATGAGCCGCAAACCCCTGGACAGCGCTCTACCCTGGTCCCTGGCCGCTTTCTATCTGTCCGCTCACTTCACCGGAACCGCCCGGCTCTCGATCCTGTACTCGGCGACAGCGGCGTGTATTCTGGCGGCTTCGATCATCGAGAATTCCTATCTTCTGGCTTATCACGACGAGCTCACCACCCTGCCCTCGCGCCGCGCCTTCAACGATGCCCTGCAGCGACTGCAGGAGACTTATTCGATTGCCGTCGTCGACATCGACCATTTCAAGCGCTTCAACGACACCTATGGTCATGACACTGGAGATCAGGTGCTCCGCCTGGTTGCTTCCAACCTGTCGCGCGTGAGTGGAGGAGGGCAGGCCTACCGCTGTGGCGGCGAAGAGTTCGCAATTCTGTTTCCTGGAAAGGCCGCGACCGAGGTTGTCGATCACCTGGAGCGCCTGCGATTGCGCATCGAAGGCTCGGAATTCCACATGCGCGGTGCCGAGCGTCGCCAGGTTCCTCGCGGTCCGGAGCGGCGCAACCAGCGCGGTCGCGGCCGCTCGCGAACCGGGCACGCAATTCGCCGGCTCGCCCACGGCAGTGCTCCATTGCCACTGTCGGTGACCGTCAGCATGGGGGTCGCGACCTCAGCAAAGGAACAGCCTCATCCCGACCTCGTATTACAGGCCGCGGACAAAGCGCTCTATCGCGCTAAAGCGAACGGACGAAATCGAATCGAGACCGCGCCCGAACGCCGCCGAGCCCGCGCCAAGACTGCGGGCATTGCCTGATCCCGGCGCGCCTCGAATCAAATCAGAACCATTAGGATGGAAGCTAGGGGAGTCGCTACGTCAGGCCCGGACCGTCACAATGGGGCGGGAAGTGTGAGAGGCCGGGCCCGTCCGTTTTTCGCAAGCACCGCAGGCCGTGCGGTCAGCCTGCAGCCTTCGGTGGAGTTGGGCGCTTCCGGCCCGTGCCCCCGCAGACAGGACATTTCGAGCGGATGAAGGCGATGCCGTCTGACCTGCCATTCAGGTCCACCGGCTTCGCGACGTATCCTGTACCGCCGCAATTCGGGCAGTCGTCCGGACTCACCCCTCTCCCCCCTCGGTAGTAAGCGTATTCTCCACGACTTCAGAAGCAATCTCGCAACAGACTGGTTTGTGTTACGAAACACGAACAAACTTTCGTTTGGACCGGGCCGGTTGAGCGGAAGAAATGCGACTCTCGCAGAATTTCAGATCGCTGGGAAGAAAGGCTTGGCCTCTTGCGGTTCTGCAGTGTGGTTTCGAACGGGAGACAAGGTAAAACTCACCACCACGGCCTTCGACGTCGGAGTATTGCTTCGCAATGCGACGCTGCTGATCGGCACCAGCACGTTGGCCTCGGGAAAATACGCGGCCACACAGCGCCGGGGAATCTCATAAGACACGGCCACGAACTGCTCCGCCGTCCGCAGTTCCTCTGTTCCCTGGTTCCAGAAATGGCTCGTGATATCCAGACGGTCACCCGTCTTCCACCCGTTTTCGAGCATGTCTTCCCTGTTGATCAGGACGACGCGGCGTCCATGAAAAACTCCCCGATAGCGATCGTCGAGACCATAAATCGTGGTGTTGTACTGGTCATGGCTGCGCAGCGTGGTCAGCAGGAATTGTCCGAACGTGAGAAGGATGGGCTCAATCGCCGAAACCGTGAACTGAGCCTTGCCCGTTCTGGTTTTGAACTCACCGTCGCGAGCTGCGTTGGGCAAGTAGAAGCCGCCCCTGTGCCGTACTTTTCGGTTCATGTCCTCGCAGCCCGGCACGATGCGCGCAATCAGGTCGCGAATGCGGTCGTAGTTCTCGATCAGCGGCAGCCAGTTACCCTGGGCTCGCTGACCCAGTGTGGCGACAGCCAGACGCGCCACGATCTCAGGCTCACTCAGAAGTTGATCGGAGGGAGGATCCAGACTTCCCCGCGACGTGTGCACCACGCCCATCGAATTCTCGACGGTGACGAACTGCAGTCCGCTTTTCTGCTCATCCCGATCCGTACGGCCGAGACAGGGCAAAATCAGCGCCTGCCTCCCCGGAACGACGTGGGCCCGGTTGAGCTTGGTGGAAACGTGCACGGTCAGATCGCAGCGCGCCAGGGCCTGCGCCGTGAACTCCGTGTCCGGTGTCGCCGACAGAAAATTCCCTCCCATAGCGAACAAGACCCGGGCATCTCCGCGGTGCATCACCTGGATCGAGTCCACGACATCCCATCCGTGCTTGCGAGGAGGCTCAAACCCAAAAGCATCGCGCAGCTTGTCCAGGAAGCTGTCGGGCATCCTCTCCCAGATGCCCATGGTGCGGTCGCCTTGCACGTTGGAGTGGCCGCGCACCGGGCAGACTCCGGCGCCCGGCCGTCCGATGTGGCCGCCCAATAATATAAGGTTGACGATTTCCTGAATCGTGGCCACGGCCTGCCGTTGCTGCGTCAACCCCATGGCCCAGCAGGCGATCATGCGCTTGGACTGCATCACAACTTCTGCGATCTCCCGAATCGGTGACCGCGGGACGCCGCTCTGCTCGACAATCTCACCCCAGGACACAGCCGCCATAGCTGTTCGAAAATCGTCGAAACCAAATGTCTTCTGCTCGACGAACGCCTGGTTGATCACCTGCCCCGGCCGTCTGCCCTCCTCTTCCAGAATCTCTTTGCAGAGGCCCTTGAAGAAGGCCAGGTCACCGCTGAGCCGAACCTGAACGAAATGGGTGGCGATCTTCGTGCCCGGCCCGAACAGGTGCAAGACATCTTTCGGATGTTTGAAACGGGTCAAGCCCACTTCCGCCAGCGGGTTGACCGCGACAATCGTGGCACCCCGCCGGGCAGCCTTCTGCAGTGTCGTCAGCATGCGCGGATGATTGGTCCCGGGATTCTGGCCAATAATAAGGATGGTGTCGGCGCGGTCGAAGTCCTCCAGTTTGACCGTTCCCTTGCCCACGCCTATGACTTCTTTCAGTGCCAGCCCGGACGACTCGTGACACATGTTGGAACAGTCCGGCAGATTGTTGGTGCCGAACTGTCGCACGAAAAGCTGATAGAGAAACGCCGCTTCGTTGCTGGTACGGCCGGAGGTGTAAAAGATGGCATGGTCGGGACTCGCCAGCGAGTTCAGTACGCCGGCGATCATCGCGAACGCATCGTCCCAGGAAATCCGCTCGTAGTGATCGCTCCCCTTCCGCAACACCATGGGATGGGTCAGCCGGCCCTGATGTCCCAGCCAGTAGTCGGATTGCGCCGCCAGTTCAACCAGGCTCCGCGAGCGGAAGAAATCAGGGGTGCAGCGTTTGGCCGTCGCTTCTTCGGCAATCGCCTTGACGCCGTTTTCGCAATATTCGTTCAGTGATCGATCATGATCCGGATCGGGCCACGCGCATCCCGGACAGTCGGTGCCGTCAAACTGATTCAGATGCGATAGCGCGGCAAGGCCCCGGACGAGCCCCGGCTCTTTCAGAGTGAACTCAGCCGCTTTGAGAACGGACTTCAGCCCCGCAGCCACACGGGCAGGCGAGGTGATATGAACCGGGTCGGTTTCGATCGGCGGCTGCGCCTGCGCCCGGCTGCCGTCCCTTTGATCGCCCGGCTCAATTGCAGTACCAGGCTGGTTCGATCCAGATCGCGCTTCCGCCACAGATCCCCCTCATCAGTCTACGACAAGGGGAGAGCCGCGGCCGCACGGGCATCGAGCAGGCCGGTGAAGCGCTCGCTTCGGTGCTTGATTTTGGGCGCGTCTTGGTTGTGGCGTGGCGTTTTGATTGTGGCGTGGCGTTTTGATTGTGGGTGGCGTTTTGATTTTGGGTGGCGTTTTGATTGTTGGGTGGCGCAGCGCTTCAGCGCCGCGATAACAAGGTGTTGTGGAAGAGCCCGGCTTCAGCCGGGCGTTAAGCGCGCAATAAGACCGCGGCTTTAGCCGCTGAGGTTGGACTGGTGGGCAGAAACTACTCTTTCAGCAGCCTGCTAGATCGTGGCGGGAGCGGACACTGCGGTGTTAACACTCTGGTCGCCGCACAGATGTTTGGCAGGACCAGCGATCTGTGTCGCCAGATAAGCATCAACGCCAGCGGCGGCCTTGCGGCCTTCGGAGATGGCCCACACGACAAGGGACTGCCCGCGCCGCATATCGCCCGCCGCAAATACTCCGGGGACCGAAGTCATATAGTTTGCGTCGGTGGCAACATTGCCGCGGTCGTCGAGTTGAACTCCCAACTGTTCGATCATCCCGTTGCGCACCGGGCTGAGAAAGCCCATGGCGATCAGAACGAGATCGGTGTCCAAGATGAATTCGCTGCCCGCGATCGGCTCAAACTTTGGGGGAGGGCCGACCTTTACCGCGTGAAGGCGCCTGACGTTACCTCTGTCATCGCCCGTGAACCTGGTGGTCGCAATGCTCCAGTCGCGCATTCCGCCCTCTTCGTGAGCGGCCTCGGTCCTCAGCTGCATCGGCCAGAGCGGCCACGGAGTCTGCGGGGAGCGCTCGTCAGGCGGCTGGGGCATGATTTCGAACTGGTGAACCGACAGCGGCTTCTGGCGGTGACACGTGCCCAGGCAATCGGCTCCGGTGTCGCCGCCTCCGATGATCACAACGCGCTTGCCGGTGGCGAGAATCTCGACCGCAGGATCGATGGTGTCTCCAACGCAGCGCTTGTTTTGCCGCGGCAGGAACTCCATCGCGAAGTGAATTCCCTTCAACGCGCGCCCCGGAACTTTCAAATCGCGCGGGCGCTCCGCACCGCCCGCCAGCACGATGGCGTCGAATTCACGGCGCAGGTCTTCCGCCCGAATTTTCGTGCCGACCTCTGCATTGGTGATGAACTTCACGCCCTCGGCAGACATTTGCTCAAGCCTGCGATCGATGATGTGTTTCTCCAGCTTGAACTCCGGAATGCCGTAGCGGAGCAATCCTCCGATGCGGTCCGCCTTTTCATAGACCACGACTGTGTGGCCGGCCCGGCACAGTTGTTGGGCGGCGGCCAGACCGGCCGGACCGGAGCCTACGATCGCCACTTTCTTCCCGCTCGCAACTTTCGCAGGCTCAGGACGGATCCAGCCTTCCAGGAAGCCGCGCTCCACAATGTGTTTTTCGTTTTGCTTGATCGTAACTGGCGGCTGGTTGATGCCGAGAACGCAAGCGGCTTCGCACGGTGCGGGACAAATGCGCCCGGTGAATTCGGGGAAGTTGTTGGTCGCGTGCAATTGGCGGACTGCGTCGGCCCATCGTCCGCGATAGACCAGCTCATTCCAATCCGGGATGAGGTTGTTGACCGGACATCCTGTCTGGCAGAAGGGCACGCCGCAATCCATGCAGCGTGCTCCCTGCTTGCGCAGCTTCTCTTCGGGAAAATCCTGATAGATTTCGAACCAGTCGTTGACCCGCTCCGCCACCGGCCGGCGCGGGGCCAACTCGCGCGAGTAATCCATGAAGCCGGTGGTCTTACCCATGTTTTTCAACCATGTTGCACCTGTTCCGCTTGCAACCGCTCGAAGGAGTCGTCTACGGAGACCAGTTCACCCGGTACATACACATGCTGGCTGCGCTCCACTCCGAGCACGCGCTTGAACTCATGTGGGAATACCTTGATGAAGCGCGGCAACAGCTCATTCCAGCTGTCGAGAATCCTCTGCGCGCGGCGGCTGCCGGTCAGTTCGAAATGGCGCGCGACCAGATCGTGGACGAACTCGACGTCCTGCTCGCCGAGCAAAGGCTCCAGATCGACCGACTCCAGATTGCAGCGTTTTTGTGGGAAGTCGCCGCGTTCGTCAAAAACGTAGGCGATGCCGCCACTCATACCCGCCGCAAAATTCCTGCCGCACGAGCCCAGCACTACGACATGGCCGTTCGTCATGTACTCGCAGCCGTGATCGCCGACGCCTTCCACCACAGCAACGGCTCCCGAGTTGCGAACCGCGAAGCGCTCCCCGGCCATTCCGTTGAAAAAAACCTCCCCGCTGGTGGCGCCGTAGAGTGCAACATTGCCGAGGATGATGTTCTCTTCCGCCGCAAAGCTGGAGCTGCGTGGCGGATACACGATGAGCTTGCCCCCGGAGAGACCCTTGCCGACGTAGTCGTTCGCTTCGCCCTCGAGCGTGAGCGTAACGCCCTTGGCCAGAAACGCTCCCAGGCTCTGGCCCGCGGAGCCGGAAAGGCGGATGCGGATGGTATCGTCGGGAAGGCCGGCAGAGCCGTAGCGGCGCGCAATTTCTCCACTCAAGATGGTTCCGACCGAACGATGCACGTTGCGCACCGGCAAATTGACTTCCACGGAACTCAAACTCAGCAGGGCATCGAGGGAGTGCTCGACCAGTTGATGGTCCAGCGCTCGCTCCAGTCCGTGATCCTGCGACTGCACACAGCGGCGTGCGACCCGCGAGGGCAGGGGCGGAGCGTAAAGAATCGCCGACAGGTCGAGGCCCCGGGCCTTCCAGTGATCGACCGCGCCATGATCAACCGCAGTTTGCATCTCGAGCCTATCGACGCGGCCTACCATTTCGTCGAAGGTGCGGAAGCCCAGTTCCGCCATATACTGCCGCACCTGCTCGGCCAGGAAGAAGAAGAAATTGATGACATGCTCGGGCTGTCCTCGGAACTGCTGGCGCAACACCGGATCTTGCGTCGCGATGCCGACCGAACAGGTATTGAGATGGCACTTGCGCATCATCACGCAGCCCATCGCGATGAGCGGGGTCGTGGCGAATCCGAATTCTTCCGCCCCGAGCAGCGCGGCCACGACTACGTCGCGCCCGGTTTGCAGCTTGCCATCGACCTGCACCCGGATGCGGCTGCGCAAATCGTTTAACAGCAGCACCTGCTGGGTTTCGGCCAGTCCCAGTTCCCAGGGAATGCCCGCGTGCTTGATCGAACTCAGCGGCGAGGCGCCCGTGCCGCCGGTGTCTCCACTGATCAGCACTACATCGGCGTGCGCCTTGGCTACGCCGGCGGCAACCGTTCCCACGCCAACCTCGGCCACCAGCTTGACCGCGATGCGAGCCTGCGGGTTCACGTTCTTCAGGTCGTAGATCAGCTGTGCCAGGTCTTCAATCGAATAGATGTCATGATGCGGCGGTGGCGAGATCAGCCCGACGCCGGGAATCGAGTGCCGCAGCCGCGCGATCGCTTCATCGACTTTGTGGCCGGGCAATTGACCGCCCTCGCCAGGCTTCGCGCCCTGCGCCATCTTGATCTGCAACTCGTCGGCGTTCACCAGATAGTTTGCCGTCACTCCGAAGCGCGCCGAAGCCACCTGTTTCACCGCGCTGCGCCGCAGGTCGCCGTTGGCATCGGGCTTGAATCGTTCCTCGTCTTCTCCGCCCTCGCCCGTGTTGGATTTGCCGCCGATGCGATTCATGGCGACGGCCAGCGTCTCGTGCGCTTCCTTGCTGATCGACCCGAACGACATCGCGCCCGTGGTGAAGCGCTTGACGATTTCCTTGGCCGGTTCGACCTCTTCGAGCGGAACCGGCTTCTCGCTCTTCTTCAGCTTCATCAGCCCGCGCAGCGTACAAAGGTGGCTGCTCTGCTGATCGATGAGATCGGTGTATTCCTGAAATGTCTGGAAGCTCTCTTGCCGCACCGCCTGCTGCAGTTTACTGATGGTCAGCGGATTGAGCAGGTGATACTCGCCGTTCACCCGCTGGTGATAGTTGCCGCCGACGGCGAGTTCGGTCTCGAATTCGGTCAGCGGACGGAACGCGTACTCGTGCTTCAGTTGTGCCTCACGCGCCAGGACTCCCAGGCCAATGCCTTCGAGCCGCGACGTTGTGCCGGCAAAGTACGCATCGACTAACTCGCGGTTCAATCCGATCGCTTCGAAAACCTGCGCTCCCTGATAGCTTTGCAGAGTCGAAATCCCCATCTTGGAGAAAGTCTTGAGCAGGCCCTTCTTGACTGCCTTCATGAAACGCTGGACCGCAAGTTCGGGCGCAATGTCTTCTCCCAACTCGCCGCTCCCGGCCAGCTTCTCCACGCTTTCGATGGCCAGATATGGATTGATGGCGCTGGCTCCATAGCCGCTGAGCAAGGCGAAATGCATAACCTCGCGTGGCTCGCCCGACTCGGTGATCAGCGCCACCTGCGTCCGCGTTTCCTCGCGCACCAGCAGATTGTGCACCGCAGCCAGCGCCAGCAGGCAGGGGATGGGTGCATAGTCCTTGTCGACTCCACGATCGGAGAGAATGAGCAGCGAGTACCCCGCTCTCACCGCCCGCGAAGCTCGCTGGCATAGCTCATCGAGTGCGCGGTGCAGTCCAGCCTCGCCCTCACTCACGCGGAACAGAGCCGGCAGCGTCGTGGCCAGCAGATCGCGGTTCGACACCCGGCGCAGCTTTTCCAGTTCGCGATTGCTGAGCAGAGGATGCGCCAGCTTCAGCATGTGGCAGTTCTCGGGCGCTTCTTCGAGAATGTTGCGCTCGCTCCCGATGTAGCTGATCAGCGACATCACCATCTCTTCGCGAATCGGGTCGATCGGAGGATTGGTCACCTGCGCGAAGAGCTGCTTGAAATAGTTAAACAAAGACTGTGGCTTGTCGGAGAGACAAGCCAGGGGCGTGTCCGTACCCATCGAACCGTTCGGTTCTTCTCCCCTTGACGCCATCGGCATCAGTATCATCCGCAAATCTTCGTCGCTGTATCCGAAGGCGCGCTGCCGGCGGAGAAGCGTCTCCGCATCAGGAAAGTGCATGCGCGAGGGCTCGGGCAATTGGTCTATCGTGATCTGGTTCTCTTCGAGCCACTGCGCGTAGGGCTGTTGTGACGCTAGTTTCTGCTTGATCTCGGCGTCGGAGATGATGCGGCCCTCGACGGTGTCGACCAGAAACATTTTCCCGGGCTGCAGGCGGCCTTTTTTCTTAACCTGTTCCGGAGCGATGTCGAGCACGCCGGCCTCGGAAGCCATCACCACCAGATCGTCGTGGGTAACCACGTATCGCCCGGGGCGCAGGCCATTGCGGTCGAGCGTCGCTCCGATGACCCGCCCGTCGGTAAACGCAATGGCTGCCGGTCCATCCCACGGCTCCATCAGGCAGGCGTGATACTCGTAGAAAGCTCGCTTCTCCGGCTTCATGTGCGGATTCCCCGCCCAGGCTTCGGGAATCAGCATGGCCATGACGTGCGGCAAGCTGCGGCCTGTCTGCAGGAGCAACTCCACCACATTGTCGAAGTTGGCGGAGTCGCTGCCGTCGGGAGCGATGATCGGATACAGCTTCTTGAGATCATCTCCAAAAAGCGGAGACTGCAGCAGCGATTGCCGGGCCTGCATCCAGTTCACGTTGCCGCGCAACGTGTTGATCTCACCATTGTGGGCGACATAACGATAAGGATGCGCCCGCTGCCAGCTGGGAAAAGTATTGGTTGAGAAGCGCTGATGCACCAGGCACAGGGCGCTGACAACTTCCGGATCGGCAAGCTCGCGGTAGAAGTTTGTAATTTGCGGCGCGAGCATCAGCCCCTTGTAAACGATCGTGCGGCACGAAAGCGAAGGGATGTAGAACATCTCCGCGCCCGCAATGCCCGAGTCCCGGATCTCGTTCTCGGCCCGCTTGCGCACCACATACAGCTTGCGCTCGAAAGCGTCTTCGTCGACACCCGCGGCGCGCCGGACAAAAATCTGCTGGATGTAGGGCTGCGAAGCCCGCGCCACGCGGCCGATCGCCGAGGCATAGACCGGCGTGTCGCGCCACCCCAGCAAGGTCAGCCCTTCTTCGCGTACGATGCGCTCCAGAAATCCTTCGCACTGCAGCCGCTGGTGCCTCTCCACCGGCAGAAATGTCATGCCCACGCCGTATTTCCCCGGCTCGGGAAGCGTGAAGCCCAGCTTCTCGCACTCGCGGACGAAGAACTGGTGCGGGATCTGGATGAGCACTCCGGCCCCGTCGCCCGTCTCCGGATCGCAACCGCACGCGCCGCGATGCGCCAGGTTCAGCAGGACCTGGATTCCCTTGCGGACAATGTCATGACTCTTTCGTCCCGAAATGCTGGCGACAAACCCGATCCCGCAAGCGTCATGCTCGCAGCGCGAGTCGTAGAGACCCTGTGCGTGCGGCAGGCCGGTTTTCAGGTTTAGACACGTCACCACAGTTATCTCCACGCCGACAAATGCTGGTTCACGGAGCAGTCAATCTGGGGTCTCGCTGGCTGGGCAACCGCGGTCGCACCCCGGCGCTCCGACGACACTCGGACTCACTCTTTCATATCGCTTGCAGGCGGGAAAAGTACAACGCGGAATTTTGATGCAAGCTATGGAAATTTCAGAATCCACGCGGAACCAGATCGGCAAACGCCAGGCTTGGGAACGCACGAGTTGGCAAAGCCCCGAAGGCGTATGCCGCCTTCACGAAGTGCAGGGATCCTGCGGACAAGCGCACGTTGCGAAAAGCATCCTCTAAAATTGCTCAGATTTAGTGCCAGTCGCCGGCGGCAACGAAAGCGCCCCAGTAGAAAGGATGGGTGCTCAAGTGCTGCATGCGCCGCTGACGGAGGATATGCAAACTGGCGGCGCGGACAGATTCTCTCGTGTCCTTATGGCTCACCAGGCGCTCATGGTAGAGACCTGCCATCCATTGCCGGGCGGCTTCATCCTCCACACGCCAGAGGCTCATAATCACGGTCTTCGCACCCGCCACCTGAAAGGCGCGCCTCAGCCCGAAGACTCCTTCTCCCGCCTTGATCGTGCCTATTCCGGTGTCGCACGCCGAGAGCACCGCCCAGTCGACACCTTCTAAATCGACACTGGCAATTTCTTCAGCCGTAAGAATCCCGTCGTTCTCATTCGATTTGTTTTGGTCACGGCGATTGGCCCCGGCAAATGCGAGGCCTGAGAGCAATAGCGGATTTTCTGCGGTTGCAGGCGGGAGGGCCTGGTCCCGCTTCGGAGTAGCGGATTGTTGTTGCAGAGCCGATTCGCAACTGCCTTCCATAAAGAATCCGTGAGTGGCCACATGCAGGACGCGCTTGCCCGGAGCATTTTGCTCGAAAGCTTGCGGCGTGGCTTCCGCCCCGGTGAGCTCAAGAAAGGCGGCGCCGGGCTGCATCGATGAAACCGGTTCTGCGCTGCGCGTTGTCGAGACGGATCTGTTCCATAGAGCCGAGATGTTTTCCACTTCTCGTTGGGAAGCAGGTAACGATGCGAAACGCAGAGTTTGAAATGCTCCGCAGGCGGAACGTGTGCCGCGCAAGGTTTTTGCCGGACGCTCCGCTGCCCCTGCATTTGCGGCAGATGGTTGGTTCGAGGCAACCGTGGTTTTGCCGATCTGATCGAACGCGGGGTTGCCGACCACAAGAATTCCTTCCCCGTGGCCGGATTGTGCAGGGACCAGGTCGCGCTCGGTGGAAAGATAATGGATCAATGGTCCGGTTTCGATCAGGTATTGCGAACTGCCGCTCGGCAGCGAAGCCAGATTAACCAGGTGCAAGGCTGCATCCGGGACTACGAAGATTTCTCGTGCATTGCCGATTGCCGGCAGCAGAGGATCCCAAATCCTGCGGCGCAGAGCTGCGGCAACGCGACGATAGGAGTCTTCATTCGTTCTTGCGGAGGGATCCAGCGCTTCCGCTTGTTGCCCGATGTTGCGGCGCCACGCGGCCACCAGGGTCTCGATCTCTCGCGCGGGTCCTAAAGTCAGAAAGTCCGGTTCGCGCTTCTCCGCTCGCAGCACAAATGCCGCATACCAAAGAACCAGCTCGGGCGCACCTTTGCCGGGCACGGCCTTCTGAACGTCGGCTTTGAGATATCGAACGAACGACACCAAGGCAGCGCCCTGCGGCAGAGCCGCTACGATATCTTCTGCGCCAAGCTGGGCACGGGCTTGATCCTGGCGGAACGCGACGCTGGCCTGCGCCAGTTCACGCTCGACCGTCTCTTTCTGCTCACGGGTGTCGTCCAGCAGTTTCCGGTAAGTTTCGGGGGGCGTGTCGCCGGCGCCGCGGAATACCAGCGTCGCTAGGCGAGTACGGGAAGAGAGTAGCTGGTCGGCAAGCTGGCTGACGTGAGGGTCCCCGCTTCGATAGCTGGAGCGGTGGCGCGCTGCCAGTTCGTCGAACACCACGGCCCGTGAGCGGATTACGGCATCGAAAACCTGGGCGCGGGCTGCAGGAGGGTTTGAGCGATTGGCGGCCAACGTGAGCGCAAGATCCAATCCTGAAGCCCGGATGTTCTCGTAGGCGAGCGCTTGCCGCTCGGACAATGTGCGGACCGACACACGCAAGTGGTCCGTACCGATTTTCTCCGCCCGCAATGCGGTGTCCAGCGCCTCAGCTGTTTTGCCCTGAGCCGCGACCGTGAGAGCAAGAGCATTCAGGCTGCGAGCCAAATCGGGGTGTGCGGGGCCGAGGCTCTTCTCTCGCACATCTGCCGCACGGCGCAAATAGCTTTCGGAGTTGGCGAGATCCCCTTGTTCGTAGGCGATCTCTCCGAGATCACTCAGAATCCCGCCGACGCACCAGAAATTGGGACAAGATTTTTGCCCTATGTCGAGGGCGCGGCGATCGTACTCCATGGCCAGGGCAGTGTTCTTCTGCGCCTGCGCCACCTTGGCCAGCGCGACCAGACTCTGCGTCACACTCATGGAATCCGACGCGATCTTCTGCTGCATATCCAACGCTTTGTGGTAGTAAGTAGCCGCCTCGTCGGGCTGCCCCTGGGCCAGCAGGATGTCTCCCATGCCGTCGAGATCATTGGCTTGTTCCAGCGAATCGCCCAATCTTTCCTGCATGAGGGCAAGAGAACGCTTGCGATATTCCAACGCAGACGCAAAGTCTCCTTCGCGGAACAATGTCTCGCTCAGATTTCCCAAAGCAATCGGTTCGCCAGCAGTTTTGGATTTGGCCTTGATGAACAGATCCAACGCCTTCTGGAAGTAATCTCGTGCCGAGGCGTAATCAGACTGGTCGAGCGCCACGGCGCCAAGGTTAATGAAGGTTGGCGCCAGATTTCCGTGTATCGCTTGGTTGATCGCCAGCGCACGTTCCAGGCCGGCGCGAGCGGCGGCCAGATCACCTTCGTCGTTTTCGACGTTTGCCAGGTTTTCCAGGCTGCGCTCGTAGTCCGGAGAGGTGGGTGCGAGCCGCTCTCCCAAGGCCACTGACTGTTCATAGTCGGTTTGCGCCGTTGCGAAGTTTGATTGAGTATTTTCCAGAACGCCAAGTTCTCGCAGGATGCCTGCTTGCTCCATCGATCCCATCGGTTCGATCTTCTTGTCGATCTGTAAGGCAGCCAGGAAGTGCTCCCGTCCGTGGGCAAAATCCTCCAGCAAAAACTCAGCTCGGCCCAGCATGTGCAGGCTTTGAACCTCGTTGAGGGTATCTGGAGCCACGTGGTGACACATCTCCGCCGCTCTCGCCGAGTAGTCCCGCGCCAGGTAGTAGTACTTTGGACCGGCGTTCTGGACGGCGCGGTTCGTCGTCACACCAGCCAGTACGATCAAGGTGTTGACGAGCTTCAGTGATTCGGGAGCTTGTTTTTCCCAGAGAGGCACGGCTGCGGTGAGATAGTCCCAGGCCGTCTCGATCTGCCCTTGCGATTGCAGAACGAACGCTGAGTCGTAGAGCGCTTGGGCGGCTGAGGCAGGATGCTGGGTTTCAGACTTCCCGAGCGCCAGAGCTTGAGCATAAAACTTCTCTGCTTCGTCTTTGTGATCGGACGGAGTGAGCAGGCCAGCTTGAACCAAGGCGTTGATCTGCCCCGGCGCGTCGCCGATCTTCTCCCAAATCTGTGCCGCCAGCTGCCATGCTTTCGAAGCCTCGTCGGTGCGCCGCAAATCCTTTAAGGCTTTCGCGCGGGCTTGCTGCGAGAGTGCCTCCCCGGGGGCATCGTCGGCGTGGTCCGCGGCTTCCAGTGCCTTCTCCGCTGCCGCCAGAGAGTCGAGCGGTTGCTTGGCCTCGAGCAGGCGTTGAGCCTCTTGCAGCTTCTGCTCGACAGCGGAAGAAGGCTTTGGTCTGGATTGCTCCTCGGCTGTGATTTGTGGCGCGCCCGGGCTAGCTTGTGCGGGCAGAGATATGGAGTATGCAAGCAGTAACACACCAAGTTTGACGGCCCTGAGCAACATGGGCCCGCACCTCCAATCTTGAGACCGCACGGCGGTCACATCCCGAGCCGTCGAAGAATCTCCTCCGCCTCGGCCTTTCGGCTGCCGCCAAGCTGCACCGTTTCTTGAAGTTCGGTTTTCGCCTCCGGTATTCGCCCATCTTTCAGATACGCTTTAGCCAGATAGAAATGCGCTTCTTCGGAGTAAACCGAGTCCCCAAGAGCGATTGTTTTTCGAAGGGACTCGATTGCCGATTCGGTTTGACCGGTCAGCAAATAACATGCGCCCAGATAGAAGTTTGACCTCGGGTTTTGAGGGCTGGATCGCTCTGCCGCACGCAGGCCCGGAATTGCACTCGCATAGTCACCCTTCGAGTAGTGCTCCATTGCCTTGCGGAAGGTTTGGGCGGATTCATCTTCCGCGCCACGCAGCACAACCGGTTTGTAGGGCGGCGGTTCAACCTTGGCCAGTTCGTCGAGCGGTGACGGCGAAGTAAAGGGCGGTGTGGACTGCGGGGATGGCTGAGGTTGAGTTTGAGATTGCGCCGCCAATGGAGGCTGAGGCTGCCTTCGTGTCGATCGCCACCACAATCCGACGGCCAACAGCAAAACCAGTGCGGCCAAGGCCGGCGTCCAAGCCCACGTCTGGCGCAGGAAAGCGCCGCGTGCCTGGGCGCCCAGCGAGGGCTGACTCCGTAGTCGCTCCTGGATGGCAAGGCTGGTCTGAAGCTGGGAAAAACACGAATCGCATTCGAAGAAATGCTTTTCGAATTCTTCCCGCTCCGGCTCGTCGAGCCGGTTCAGCAGGTAGCGCTCCCGAACGTCCCGCTCTTCAGCCTCTTTGCAGTTCATTACTCCCCTTGTAACTAAGTGGCACGTTTACTGGCTTCGTGACATCTTCTTTATGAGGTCAGAAACCTTTTTCACTGCGCGTAGCTTCCGAGTTCGAACTACCTCTGATGTGAGTCCAAGCGCGGCCGCGATCTCGCCGGGTTTGCGGCCCTCCACCAGGGTCATCAACAGAATTTTGCGATCTTCCGGACCTAATCGCTCCAATGCATGATGAACCAGGCGTACCCGCTCCGCATCTTCCGCCGGCTCCGCCCAGTTGGGGTGAGCGAGATCTTCGGGAAGCGGTTCCAGCGGCGGAGTCTGTCGTTCGGAGCGCAGCCGGTTGTTGATCAGATTTCGCGCCGTCCCGTGCACGAAGGCGGCCAGTTTCTCCGGTGCCTGCAGCTGACCCTTGCGAAGCGCGCCGATAACTGCAATCAAGACGTCTTGTACGAGTTCCTTCGCAATTTCCCGGTCGCGGGTGCGCACCACTCCCATCACGAAAATCCGCTGGGTAAATTCACGCACCAGCTCCGTTTCCGCCGAGGTGTCGCCCTGACGGATACGTTCGGCCAGATTTCGCGATTCCCCGACCGTAGCGCCTGACACGGTCCACTCCCTGCTGCACTATGCGGCGGATTATACCCCCGGCACTCTTATAGGTTGTAACCGTCTCGATCCTGAAAATTTCTTCAGTGAACCCTGTCACGTTTGACGTTTCCCGACCACTCTTTCAGCAACAGGACGATGCCGCTGGTGCACTTCCCTGTTGCTCCGTCGCGCGGAATCTCGGGGATCGAAAGGATTGGTTATGAGGCGACCACTGTGTGTCTCAATTGCGATATGCGTTTCGGGTCTCCTCGGGAGTTTCCCGAGTTTCGCGGCAACTGGTAGCTTCACGGCGACCGGAAGCATGGCGTTCGCCCGCCAAAGCCACACGGCAACCTTGCTCCCCAATGGCAGCGTCCTGCTTACAGGCGGAATGAATGCCACGGGAGCGCTCGCCACGGCGGAACTCTTCCATCCTGCCAGCAACACCTTCACGCTGGCCGGCAACATGAGAGCGGCGCGAGTTGGGCACACGGCAACCTTGCTCCCCGATGGTAGGGTCCTGATCACGGGCGGGAGCAACGCGTCCGGAGCCCTCGCCACCGCAGAATTTTTTCACCCAACCAGCGGGACTTTCACCAGCGCCGGAACGATGAGATCGGCAAGAGTCGGGCACACGGCGACCCTGCTCAACAGCGGCAAGGTGCTCGTGGCGGGAGGAGGAACGGCGACGGCGGAGCTCTTCGATCCCAGGACGGGGCAGTTCACAGCGGTGGGCGAGATGAGCGCAAGCCGCAGCTATCACACCGCGACCCGGCTCATTAGCGGCGAGGTTCTCATAGCGGGCGGCACTGCCCTCGACGCCGGAGGAACCGCGTTAGGAGAGTTGTTCAATCCGACGACCGAGAAATTCACGCCAACGGCAAACCCAGGAACCGCCGCCCTTTTCGTCGCAGCCGCAATGCTCGCAAATGGCAACGTCCTGCTTACGGGCGGTGAACTGGCGGGACGCTCTTGCGGTTTCTGCGGCGCTCCCCTCATTTCCTCCACGAACGTCGCATTCCTGTTCAATAACGGCACCGCGAAGTTCTCTGAAACCGGTTCCGTGTCCAATTCGCTCGCCAGCCACACCGCGACTCTCCTTACTAGTGGCCAGGTGCTCGTTGCGGGCGGCAGGTTTATCAACTCGTTCTGCGATCGGGGTTGTCCGCGCGTGCTCACCAAAGCTACGACCGTCGCCGAGCTCTACAACCCTGCTACCGGAAACTTCTCGGCGACTGGCAACCTGAAGACCGCGCGCTCGTCCCATACCGCGACTTTGCTAGGCAATGGAAAGGTGCTGGTCGCCGGAGGCGTCGACGTTAACGGCAACGCGCTGGCAAGCGCGGAGCTATATCAGTAGCGCCGGCGGCGATGCCTGCGAATCCGACGCCAAGCCGGCAGTCGCAGAAGGAGACACTATGAAAAGATATCTCGTCCTGATGCTCGCCGGGCTCTATGTGTTCAGTGGCTGCGGTGGCGGGCCATCCGGACCGCCGCCCACGCCTCCAAATCTGCAGCTTTCGCCTTCGAGCTTGAGCTTTGGCGTAGAGTTGGTCGGAGCCGAAAGCGCAATGCAGGGAGTGACCCTCACCAACACCGGCGGTTCAGAACTGTCCGTCAGTAACGTAGCGATCACCGGCGCCAACGCCGCAGATTTCAACCCGAGCAGCGCGTGTGGTTCGAGCCTAAGCGCGGGAGCCACTTGCGCGATCAACGTGACCTTCAAGCCCAGCCAGATGGGCCAGCGCAGCGCCTCGATGACCATTAGCGGCAATGGCACGGATGATCCGCAAACACTTTCCTTGAGTGGCGAGGGCGGGGAATCCGGGGCCAATGCTACTTTGTCCCCAACCAGCTTGAACTTTGGCAACCAGAAGACCGGCACAACCAGCGCCCCGCAGGCCGTCACGTTGAGCAACTACGGTACGGCGACGCTCAGCATCACCAGCATCACGGCGAGCCCGAACTTCGGGGAAACGAACACCTGCACTCCGACTCTCGCGTCCGGGGCAAGCTGTACCGTGAACGCGACTTTCTCCCCCAGCCAGACGGGCGATCTGACCGGCACGCTCTCCGTCGCTGACAGCGCGGGCGATAGCCCGCAGACAGTCTCGCTAAGCGGCACCGGCACTGCGGGCGCATGCCGCACCAAGGGAGAACAATGTTATTCCGGTCATCCGTGTTGCCTTGGGCTAGTATGCGCCGCTGAAGGAGACCGCGATTTTTGTGTGTCTGGCGACTTTGTGCTACACGAGCCCTAAGATATCTTACCCTCCCAGAGGTAGAGGACATGGCAGTTCGAGTCCGGCATCAGCGGACGATTTCGGGGAGACGCAGCGCGGCAACACGCGCGCTGGCGGTAGTGATGCTGCTCCATATGGCTCTCACCGCGAATGCTCGTCTAGCAACCGAGGTCCCAGCATGAGGAATAGAAGGGAATCGCGGCAAGTGAATTCCGAATTGCACCGGCACCCGCTCCGTGATTCGGCCGTATTACAGCTGGCCCTTATGGCGTTTATTCTCGCGGCGGGGCCGGCGCGAGCGCAGAACTACAAAGTGCTCTACTCGTTTACCGGCGGCGCTGACGGCGGAGAAGTTCTGGCGGGCGTAATCTCCGACGGTGCGGGCAACCTCTACGGTACAACTGAGTCCGGCGGCATCCTCACCGGTCTTTGCGCTCCACAGGGCTGTGGGGTGGTGTTCAAAATCGATTCAACCGGAAAGGAGACCGTGCTCCACAGATTCACCGGGGGAGCGGACGGAGCATTTCCCGCGGCAGCTCTGGTGCGGGACGCCGCGGGTGCCCTGTATGGCACCACATTAAGCGGGGGTGCTTGTTCGTGGATCTATGACGCTATGGGCTGTGGGGTGGTCTTCAAACTCGATCCTACGACTGGCCAGGAGACGGTTCTGTACTCCTTCACGGGCGGCTCAGACGGCGCCGCACCCGAGGCTAGCTTGTTTTTCGACAATGCCGGAATCCTGTACGGGACATCTTCCTTGGGCGGCGGCGACGCCTCCGGCCAATGTCAGGCTATCGGGTGCGGCGTCGTCTTTAAGTTAGACCCCTCCACCAGCACTTACACCCTGCTTTACTCCTTCACCGGAGCAGCAGACGGCGGACAACCCATAGCGGGTTTGGTCCAGGACTCAGCAGGCAATTTCTATGGTGCGACCAGCAGTGGAGGTTTGAACGTATCGGTGTGCGGCGGGTTCGGGTGCGGAGTGATCTTTAAGCTCGACCCAGCCGGCACCTATACCGTGCTCTACACCTTTACCGGGCAAGCCGATGGCGGAACGCCTGTGGCGGCTTTAATTCGGAACGCGGACGGCAATCTCTACGGCACCACCCAAAATGGCGGCAATTATGGCTGGGGAGTGGCGTTCAAGCTGGATCCAAGCGGCAACGAAACTGTGCTGCATGAATTCACGGGCGCAGCCGACGGGGCAACTCTACGCGGAGGCCTGATTCGGGATGCAGCGGGCAACCTTTATGGCGCCACTTTGCAGGGCGGTACCGGCTCGTTTTTTACCAACGGAGTCATTTTCGAAATAGACAGCAGCGGTACTTACGTCGTGCTGCACACCTTGGCGGCGAGCGGAGCGGAGGGAATGAACCCCTACGCTGGATTGCTGATGGACTCGGCCGGAAACCTCTATGGCACGACCTCCGAGAACGGCCCCTCCTGCCCGATCAACCCCGTCTATTGCGGAGTGGTGTTCGAAGTCGCTCCCGCGGCCGTCACAAGTTTCAACATCTCGATTATCGTGAACGGCAACGGGAGCGTGGAAAGCAATCCCGCCGGCATCGATTGCGGCTCCACGTGCTCGGCGAATTTCGCCAACGGAACCAGCGTCACTCTTACCCCAGTCCCTTTGACGGGCTTCACCTTTGTCGGATGGAGCGGGGGATGCTCCGGCACCGGTAATTGCGCCCTCGCTTCAGGCGCGGTCGTCACTGCAGCGTTTAGTTCAGTGGGGGCGGACTTCTCACTCGCGCCAGCCTCAACCACCCTTGCGATTCAACCGGGAGCACAGGGCACCGACGTCGTCACCATCACTCCGCAAAATGGCTTGTTCGAAAGCGACATCCAACTTTCTTGCGCGGTTGCCGGACCAACGCCGATGCCGGCTTGTGCGCTCTCTCCCTCTTCGATCACGCTGCCGGGCGAGAACTCCGCTACTTCGACACTGACGATCACCGCGCCCACAAGGACGGCCGTGCAGTCGCAAAAAGGACGCTCATCCTTCCCGCGATCCTTCCTTGCCCTGGGTGTTCCCTTACTGCTTGGCATCTCGGTGATTAGACAATCCAGGACGAAAAGGGCCCGTACGCTGACCTTGAGCAGCTTGCTTCTGATCCTGATCATTTTGCAGATAGGATGCAGCAGCGCTCTCAACGGCGGCAGGACGGGAAGCCCGACAAATTACACAGTGACGGTCACAGCTTCTTCTGGGACGATCCAGCATATGACCCAGGTGACAATCACCGTTCAGTAAGCCAGCAGCGCTGATCGCAACCAGAAACTTCCAACAAATCAGGATGCAACCCCAAGCGAGCAATGCTTCATGGATGTCGGCACGCCTCCCGTAACGGACGCGCAGTCGGTGAAACTGGTTGAGGGAAAGAGGGAAAGGGTCGAACTAAAACCGAGCACGGCGAGGCATCATTCGATCAAAGCCCGATCCAATCAGGTTGGAGAGCAAGGCTCCTGAGCTTGACAACGGGTTCAAGCTGCAGCCCCGGCGAACCGGCCCTTGGGGAGCAGTAGACCATGAAACCGACTTAAACACCTATGACTGAAGCGGTAACGGCGGTCATTCCGAGCGTGGTAAACTGTTCGCAATCGCCGCGGAGAGGTGGCAGAGTGGCCGAATGCGGCGGTTTGCTAAACCGTTGTACGGGCTAACACCTGTACCGAGGGTTCGAATCCCTCCCTCTCCGCCAGCTCACTCACACTTTCCGACTCCTACTGTACAGAGCCTTTGACCTCGACTCCGCCATCTGGAGCACAATAGGGCTTCGGAGAACTGCCTCATTGCTGCGATCCCAGCGGGCGATGCGGTCTTGATGTAGTGGTTCTACTCAACGTTTTCAAACACTTGCGGGACTCGGGTGGCAACCCTAGGAGTCTTTAGAACATTGAGGGGCCTCCACGGCTTGCTTCTTAGCAGATGCAATATCTTGTTCAAACGAATCTGCTAAGCGTCGCAGGTTCGTTTCCGCGTCATTAATGAAATATTCCGCGCACCCGCCTGTCCACTAGCTTCCATCCCTACGCGAACCCTTACTCCTGTTCTTTCAGAGCGCGGTAGAACTGCTCTCCTTCTTGGCGATGTCCCAGTCGGCGTTCTTGCAACTCGCCAGTTTCCGTATCTACATATGCGATTTGTTGGAAGCCCGGGTGATAGTCACATCCTATGATCAACATGTTCGGCTCCTTTCTCCCGAGCCTTGGTTGGATTGCACCACCAAAGCTTACTCGGGCACTGGAGCCAACATTGTCATGGAATCAATTTGGATCTCGTCGAGTAGTGCATCCGCCTTGTGGCTCCAGGTTTGAGATTCGCAGTGTTCGATCTCGCCTTGAGCAGCATATTCGACTACTTTGTTACCGAATCGTCAGATTCGAGAAATAAGCGTCAGTATCCGAACCAGTCCAAAGCGCAACTTGGCCACGAGTCTCGCCCAGCTTCAGATCGTTCACAATCAAACAGGGCTGATCGGCCCCATTCACGTAGAGTTGGGCCTTGCTGCCGGATACGACGATCTTGATTCGCGTCCACGCGCCCGCGTCGAGATCGACGTAGGATTCGTACACCCCAGGATTTTCCTGGCGCAACCGCTTCCACGGGAAGTCGGGGTGAGACACATATTGCGCCGAGTGGTTGCGCTGCAACTGATCGTCGGCGCGTCCATTGGTCATGCGCAAATAGAATGCTTCATACCGGGAACCATGATCCTGCACGCGGAAGGCGATGCCGACAAACCCGCGCGTGTCAGGCTTCGCTCCCTGGCGCGGACTGCCGGCCACGTCGGCTTCCAAGGTCCCATCTTTGAAGTCCGATGTCTTGACGATCGCAAGAACCTGTTCTCCGGTCTGCACGCCTTGGCCCTCAACGTTGACGATACGCACGGCACGCCGTCCACGATAGGTGACAACTTCGCTCTGGATCTTGACGGGCTCTGCGCCTGGCTCGTTTATGCCCTGCAGTTCCAGACCGTCCATGGAATTCAGGGGAAGCGTCGAGCCCTGCATCCCGGTCTTGTGACCATCTCCTAGATTCTTGGCGCGTGATGCCTGCACACCCCCGGCAACCAGAAGGCATGCCAGCCCAGTTATGGCAATCAGCCGCTGCTTCGATCTGTCCATATTTTGGCTCCCAAAAAGTTCATCGCTGACTTTAGAAGGCATTAGCGCCTGCGCTGAGAAAACACCCACTTTGCCAGGGCTGGTTCGGTGAAGCCCAATCTGGCTACACTATCGTGATCTGCCCCAGGGTACTCGGTATAGAGAGGATGCCCTCCCGCTTTCCGTCTAGCTGCGATCCGATCTCGCGATGAGGACACGGGAACGACCTCGTCGGCGTCACCGTGGAAGTCCCACAGTGGCGTGGCAACCGAGCCCGTGCCGTCATCAGGGGAAACGCCTCCACAAGCAATCACCGCAGCTGCGAAGAAGTCCGGGCGATTCGCAAGCGCGTTCCACACGCCCGCGCCCCCCATGGAGTTTCCTGCTATGTACATGCGCCGCTCATCGATAGCGAACTCGCGGCGCAGGGCATCGACGATCTCCAGCGCCAACCGCGAGGCATCCCCGAAACCGGCGAGCTCCAGCGCCGGCTGTTGCGAAAAATCGTATCGGATCCATCCCCGGTCGGTCTGCGGTGCGACGACGTAGCAGGGAAAACGCTTCTGGTTTTCCGGAAGCAACCAGACGCGCGTGCCGAATCGATTGCCGAATGTCAGTTGTTTCAGGTTGTCATCGCCTAGACCTCCGCTCCCATGCAGATACAACACCAACGGCACTTTCCTGTGAGTTGCTTCCGGCCGGAACAAACGATAAGGCATCTCCCAGTCGCTCTTATGCGTCCGCGCCTCGAACTTATCTTGCAGACCCTCGGAACGCTTTAAGAACGCTTGAACCAAGGCCAGCCTTTCCGGGGAGTTCGGCGCACCGGGCGCCAGCGGAGGAGTAATGTCGCGCTTGGAAGCAGCAGCACTTGCTAACAGCGAGGAGTTGAAGCCGATGGGTGCAGCCGCGAACCATGCTGCGGCTGAGGCCAAGCCCAATAGCCGAATTGCGTCACGTCGAGTAATCATCTGCGTTGTAACCTCGTGCTCGCTGGAGATTTGGGTGAATACTCGAAAATGTGGACGATTTGACCAAAGAATCAGTAGCAACCGCGCGCAAATGCCTTTACCGCTTGCCGGAAAATAAGAAAACCAGCGCTGTTGGAAAACGTGCAGCCCAGGCGTCATCATCGTGATGGCCGGGCCTAATATTTATCAGCATTCTCTCCGGGGCAACACCGTTGGCTTGAAGCAGTTTGACCGCCTTGGCTATCCCCGTCTGCGGGAACGGTTCGGGATCGTCCGGCGGAGATTCCTCCGTTCCTCCACCAAAATAAATGCGAGATGGCCAATCCTTGTGCTTTGCGGCGTCCTTTATAACTGCATAGTCCTTTACGTCAAACGAGGGGCTTTCAATGAGGATGCGGCCAAAAACGCCGGGCGCGTGCAGCGCCACGTAAAAGGTAATTAACCCTCCATAGGACGATCCCCCCAAGCCCGTATTCTCGGGACCGGTTTTTACGCGGTAGTTTTCTTCGATAAAGGGCATTACTTCACGGGTGAGAAAACCCGGGTATTTCTCACCATGAACGACCGGGAGAGGCGGATCCAAGCCTTCGTCGGGGAATGGAAGATACTCGTCAGGCCGCGATCCCACCAGCGGCTCTTCCTGCAAGCGTTCTTTCTCATGCCTGCCGGCATTGTCAATACCGACGATGATCAATGGTTCGACCTTGCCCTCCGCGATCAGTCGATTGGCAGTCTCGTCCACTTTCCACTCTTTGGGGCCAAACATCGACGTGCACACGTCGAACAGATTCTGGCCGTCATTCAAGTACAGCACGGGGTATTTCGTATGTGCGTTTTGCTTATCGCGGTAACCCTCGGGTAAAAGGACTCGGAGTTTTCGCGCGTTATGGAAAATAACGCTATGGAAATCTCGAATTTCGAGGTCGCCCGTGGCCGTGGACGTGCAGTGCCCGGGGGTTGCGCTCTTATCGCTCTGCGCATAGGCACAGATACCTAGTACTAGAATCAGTATGGCGTGGCGTAAGCGCATTGCTCGTCTCCTTTCAGCGCTTCGAACTTATCTTGCAGCCAGACTAGATTTCGGGAGTCTACATCAGCGTCTCGACAAGGCATTCCGCTTTCATCCCTAATAACCGGGTAGTAGTCCCATCGCGGGCTTCAGTCGCCTCTGAGGTTGGGACTCGAGTCTCGGTTATTGCTACCCTGACTGTTCCGTGGTAGAGCTGGGCCGGGTTCGTGAACAGTGGTCACAAATTTCTGGAGAGATGTGCGATACAGCCTGCGATTGCTGGGGAGAAGCCCTGGCTTCGCCTTCGTTTCCATATTGACCGTAGCCTTAGGTATAGGTGGCATTACCTTTGTCTTTGCTGTCGTCGACGCTGTGCTACTGCGGCCTCTCCCTTACCACGCGGCTGACCAGTTGGTGGCCCTGACGGCGGCTGACACCGAGAGAGATCTCACCGGGCTTGCCGTGTCTTTCACCAAGGTGGAGCGGTTGCGGCAGGCATCGAAATCACTGACTGCTGTAGGCGCGTGGTATCCGCTCAACGTGAGTCTAAGAATGGGTTCGGTTCCGGAAGAGTTGCACACCGCGCGAGCAAGTCGCGATCTATTTCGGGCTCTGGGAGTTGCGCCCACCATAGGGCGAAACTTTACAGCTCAAGAGGATGAACGAGGCGGGCCTGATGTGGTGGTTTTGAGTGACCACCTATGGCGAACCTCATTCGGGGCAGATCCCACGGTAGTGGGTCGTACGGTCACCATTGATACACGGCAAACAACCATTATCGGTGTCCTGCCGCGACAGTTCCGCTTCCCCTTCATTCAGCCAGAACCAGATCTCTGGGTGCCGCGCCCTTTTGAATCTCCGGCCATGAGCGATGAAAAGGTTCGCTCCGGTGTCGGCTACCTGCAGGTGATCGCCCGGGCAACGACTGGAGTCTCCATAACCGGGATCCGGGCAGATCTGAAGGCAATCGATTCGGCTTACAGGGAGGATTTCCCCGGATTTGCAGACTCCCCGGAAAATCTGGTCGTAACCCCGTTGAAGGAGAGCCTGGTGGGACCAGTGCAGGCGTCTGTGCTGATTGTTTTCGCGGCCATCACTTTGTTGCTTTTGATTGGATGCGTCAACATGATGAATCTGCTGTTGTCCCGGGGTAGTGCGAGGATCAAAGAAGTCGCCGTAAGGTTGGTGGTTGGAGCAACCCGTGCCCAAGTCGTGCGCCAGTTGCTCACGGAGAGCTTGCTGGTCGCATTCCTTGGCAGTCTGGTGGGTATAGTTGTCGCGGTGGTGCTCAGTTCATGGTTGCCCTCACTGCTCGCCGGTACGCTGCCCCGCTCGGAAGACATCACTGTGCGAGGCACCGTGATTCTGTTCTGCCTCAGCGTCAGCGGGGCCACCGCAGTTGCCTTCGGTTTGATTCCAGCTTTCCAGTTGACCAGAGAAAGCCTTGAGCAAGGCTTGCGCGAAGGAGGCCGCAGCTCAACCACCGGTCGGCGCAGCGAGCAGTACCGCCTGGTTCTGGTAGCCGCCGAAGTATCGCTCGCGGTTGTATTGCTGAGCGGCGCGGGAATCGTTCTCAAGAGTCTGATTCAGTTGATGCGCGTGGATGCAGGATTCGATCCAACTGAGGTGACGACTTTCTCGGTCTCGTTACCGACCGCGCGCTATCACGAACCGGCAGCACAACGGGAGTTTTTCCGAAAAGCAATCGACCAACTTCGATCGATTCCGGGAATACGGTCGGCGGCAGGAGTAAACGCTTTGCCGGTGGCAGGTACTACTCCCTTGATTTACTTCTGCCCCGAGGGGTTTGCCTGCAAAGGTATTGGAAAAGATCCTACTATCGCGCTCGGCGTAGTCACCTCGGACTACCTCTCTGTAATGGGCGTTCCCCTGCTTCGCGGCCGTCCATTCGACGATCACGACACATCAGACAGTCAAAATGTCTGCATGATCAATCAAGCGGCAGCCGATCTGTACTTTCGTGGGACTGATGCGATCGGCAAGACTCTTCGCTATTCGCGAGATCGGTTGCCCCGTCTGGTCATTGGGGTTGCTAAAGATGTCCGATTTTCGGGTCTCAACGTGCCGCCTGCACCGGAAATGTACGTGCCTGAGACGCAGAGTCCCCTGATGTTCCCCACCATGAACATCGTTATCCGTTCCGCGTCGGACGAGCGGGCAGTCGTTGCTGCTGCCACAAGAGTCATTGCTGACGTGGATCCCGATGTGCCCCTCGCTGACGTTGCGGACATGCGTTCGCTGGTAGCGCTTTCGACCGCTCAGCAAAGGTTAATGGCAGTGCTGGGCGTCTCGTTTGCAATACTTGCGCTGATCCTGACTACGCTTGGGATCTATGGCGTTCTCGCCTTGTGGGTATCGATGAGGACTCGCGAGATCGGCATCAGAATGGCGCTCGGGGCAACTGAAGGGGGGGTCGTGAGGCTGGTGGTCGGACGGGGAATGAAAGCGAGCGTAGCCGGTCTGGTTTGCGGTCTTGTGGCAGCCATCGCGCTGACCAAGTCCCTCAATAGTATTTTGTTCGGTACCAATCCACGGGATCCGCTGATTTTGGGTTCAGTGGTGCTGGTGGTTTTTTGCGCGGCCTTGTTCGCCTGCTCATGGCCGGCCTACAGGGCTGTTTCGATAAACGCGGGCACAGCCCTACTGGATTAGGCTCCAGGCGACTGGAATAACTCCCCATCGGGTCGGTGAGCAAATCCGCAACGTCTGCGGCCCTTGGCCGGCAGGCCTCCCTCAATGCTTGCGAGATTTAGACGCTGCCTACTTGACCAGCACTGTGACCTGGTTCGAACTGGCGGGAGTCCAGTCGTTTGGGTTTGGGAATGCGAGTGAAGTTTGCGTTCCCATATACTGCGCCCGGATGACATGCGTACCCACTGATAGGACCACGGGCATGGTGTAAATGGCGTTCCCACCATTGCCGATCGTCAGGAACTGAGGCGAACCAAGTGCGCGTTGCGGGCCCCCGTTGACTCTGTCAAAGAACTGCACCAGACCATCCGGCACGGTCAGGTTGGGATTGTTGGGTTGCCCGACCACTTGCACCGTCACGCTGGTCTGTTGGCCCGCCCTTACCACGGCCGCGGCTGCCGTCAAATGAGCGGTCGGCGTCAACTGCTTGACCAGAGTAAACAAACTCCGGCTGTTGGCAGCGCTATAGTTGGAATCTCCCGAGTAACTTGCGGCATTCAGGAAATCGCCGGTAGCGAAGTAGGGCTGCGTGAAGGTGGCATTGCCATTGACCAGCGGAATCGCAGGCGACTGCGAGAAACCATCCACACTGATGAGCGTCACCATTCCCGTCGGCACCGGCCCCCCAGCCTTCGCCGGACGAACGGTCATCACATAGTTTACCGACTGTCCGACGATGCAGGCGGCGGGAATCTGTTCGAAGGTGACGTTCACCAATGGCCCCGTGGCAGCGTTCACTGTGATGGTCGCAGCGTGAAAGAACGGTAAGCCCGGAAGATAGTTGGCGTCACCGGAATAGGTCAAGGTCAGTTTGTCAAAACCAACAGGTAACGACTTGGCAAGATACGTTGCCTGCGGGATACCGGATCCGTAAATGCCGTTCAGCGCCAAGGGAAGCGGACCGGCAAGATGATGACCGTTGTCCCAGAGATCGACCGTACCGGTTGGGTTCACGCCCCCGCCAAACAAGGCCATGTAAACGTTGACCGGTTCTCCTTCGGTCACGACTGCCGGGTAAGTGTCGATACCCGCCTGCACGGCGCCCTTGTCGACCGTAAACGAGAACCCTTGAACAGCGGGAAGGAAGCTATTGTCGCCGCTATAGCTGAGGTTGAGGCGGTGCGGGCCGGGAAGCGGATTGAACTGAGGAACGGGGTTGAATCCCGAGGCGCCTTGCCCCAGCGGGATCGTACCGACCGCTGTCTTGTCGTCGGCCGTGATGTGAACTTTGCCGGTGGGTGCACCCGTACCGGACGCGCCCTTCACGTCGACCTGCATACCGAGAGGAGAACCGTAGGAGACGTGATAGTTGTTATCGGAGATAGCGAACGGAGTTCCGTCGCTGCCCAGGTAGTACAGCATTGGATTCACCACGGACTCCTCTGGGGAAATATGAATCTCAACGCTGTTGGAGTTGCTGGCGGAGAACATCGCATCGCCGCTGTAGTGAGCGCTGAGCGTGTAGTGGCCGCCGGGAAGATCGGAGACGGTTCCACCAAACGCTCCGCTGGTCAGCGTTCCACCAAATACCGCCGCGGAGTCGCCGCTCAACAACGAGAAGTCGCCGGAGGGCGCACCGTTCCCCGAGGCTGGCGTTACCAAAAGCGCGAGAGGAATGGGCTGGCCGTGTTTCGCGGTTTGCGAGCCAAGTTCCATGATGGATCGCGAGTGCAGCTTCCTGGCGGAGCCCCAGGTTGACACCAGATTTGTCGCGTTCACCGAGCCCAGCCCGGTGGACATGTCGTATCCTTTGCCGGCAGGGTAGCCGACCTGTCCCGGAACGGTGTTGTCGCCCGCAGTAGTGTCATTGAAGACGCACGCGCTGGCCCGGAGGGGATCGGTGAGGTTGCTCGAATTGCAATGGGCCAGGTTTTCCGCAGCCGCCAGCTGATACAACGTGTAGTTCGCCAATCCCTGGAACGTTCCGTTCTTTTGTTCCAGCAAAGCCATGACCCCCGCCATAGCTGGGGCCGCCGCAGAAGTCCCGCCGATCACCGCCGCATTCTCAATGACCGTCTGGCCGCCGACAACTGCAGTTTGACAACTGCCCGCGATGCACAGCAGAAGAGGATCATGGCCGGCTGCGGCGGCCATGGCCAGGTCGGGAATGTCGCGAACTCCGTCGTTCGGCACACCGATGCCCGCCTGCCACGAGGGTTTAGGTGTGCCGCTGATGCAGGTGATCACAAAGTTCGTGACGCTGGAAATGCTGCAATTGCTGGGGCCGCCTCCACTGCCGGCTATCGTGTATTGGCCCGTGCCAAAGCACTGGTTAGGATCCACAGTCGGATCACAACTCTCGTTCCAAACGGCTTCGGGGATGTAGCCCGTAGCAGAGGATTGGTCGAGCCGGTTGTTGGGCAGCCAGTAGATCCCGTCGAGACCGTTCTCGGCGAACTCGGTGCCGCCTACCGCAGTGTCAAAAGGAGTACTAGCGGCTCCGCTGACATTTGCGCCAAAAACCGCGGGACTGGAGTTCGAGCCCGAAAAATCGCACCCCGCGACACCGGAATCGCCGGTAGCCACAAACACGGAGATGCCTTCGGCCGCCGCCTGTTGATACAAATTTCGAAAGAATGCATTTCCGGCATTGCCCAGGAAGGCTTCACATGCTCCGAAGCTGCTGCTCATGATCGGCGCGATGCGGTTGTCCACGATATAGCTGGACGATAGCGCGACGCCATCGGTCGTAAACGTCGTCCGAGAAGGCACAAACTTGATGGTGGCTCGCGGCGCGATGGCAGCCGCCCATTCGAGATCCAGGGTGGCTTCTACGTAGTCGCTCCCTCCCCCAATGCCAGGATCTTCTCCATTGAAGATGAATTGGGGATCGTTGGCGGGGAGAAGGAACATCTTGCGAAAAGTCTGCAGATCGGAAAGATCGACGTTGTTCCGTCCGACGATAGCAATAGAGACGCCAGTGCCGTCAATGTGTGAATTCAACAGCGGGGCAGTGTTGTAGATTCGGGCGTAGTCACCCGGCACAACCACATGAAAGGTTCCGTTTGCATTCAGGCCGGTGTAATCGGGTGCCAGCTTCCCCGTTCCCGCGTCGCGATGAACGGTCATCTTGCGGCCGAGGAGTGGCTTGCTCGTGAAGTCGTGCAGCGACAATACTCCGTGGACCACTGGAGCCAGGGCCGCGGGCAAAGAAATGTCTGACGCGTTGGCCAGATGCACTTCCCCGCCCACCAGGTAGTGGTGCATCTCGGTGTGGAAGGCGCGCTCGACCTGGCCGCTCGTGCCCGAAAATTCGATCCATTGCTTTCCCCGGGCCACCGAGCCGACGCTGAACCCCTGCGATTGCAGCCAGTGGCTTACGGTTTTGACATCGTCGTCATGCGAGCCAAACTGTGCGCCATATTGCTCCGGCGCAAGCCACTGATGGTAGCCGGCGGATTGCCGGTCGTGCTGGCTATCGATCAGCTTCTTGAGCGCGGTCTGCTGGGCGTCACTCGGCTTCAAGACCAGAATCATGCGCTCCATTGCGAGATCGCCGGAGGCGCGGCCCAGATCGTTGGCGGCTGTGGCCAGGGGATGAGCGGAGCCGGCGATACGCATCACCACACTGTTGTCGATGGATTGCGTGATTCGCGGCGTGGATTGCGCCCATAGAGACAGAGTTGTTGAGAAGCCTGCGATAGTCGTCAGCACCATCGTCAAAATGACAGTTCGGGAATCCAGCAGCTGGTCCTTTTTCACAAAGAGCCCCTTCCCCAGAACGACGAGTGGAGAGATGCACCGGTGCGATTCGGGGGTCTCGGCCCGTACGGCGTAGAACCAGTCCACCAAAATTCCCAGTGTTTGTCGGCGCGCAAAGAAGTCGTCGAACCTTCCGTCTTCCGCGCCAGAAGCGGCATTTGACTCGGAGCACCGTAATCCAACCCAGAATGCATGAGCAATACAGTTGGGACGGGCCCCCAGATTGCAGGTACCACCAACAGAGGAAATGTGACTTCCGGGGAGCGGGCCCCCACCGTACAAAAGCGGCAAATCCGCGCACCCACGCCCGCAGATCAAACCAATATGAAGATTTGATTCGAAAATGAACCCAAAGAAGGTAGAGGAGATAACGTCTCGACCAATACGTGGTACCTCCGCACTTGGGTGATCGTGACAGAGGTCACACACACGCGATGCGCATGACTTGGGCAGCAGAAGATTCGAGCCTGTAGAGGCTAACAGCGGAGAAATAGTGCAAAAAACGAAAGCGCCCCAGACTCAATCGAGTCGCGGGACGCATCGCTCGAACAGCCCTCCCCAAAGCGCCGCCGGGATTTTCGAGCAGATTGATGGCAAAGGGTTTGTAAAACAACTACAGAAGCTGCACTGATTTTCCGGACTCCCTTGGTATTTACCAGAGAGGGAAGAAAATCAGGATGCGCCACAAGGCAAGGCCCAAGCTGGACCTCAAGTTTCGCCAACTAGACGGCAAGCAGTCCCCCTACTGCCGCGCCCTCTTTGACCAGAGGTCTCGAATACGCCCTTTCTGGTGCCTTGTAAAAGGTATCGAAGAATTCCACCCGGACGGCTACTACTACCAGCGAGTCAAGCGCGATGTGAAGTGGTCATCGATTTCGCAGAAGCAATTGCGGGTCTCCACATTTATCTTTGATCTTTCCCCAGCAGCATGAGGCGCAGCGCGAAGGCTCGTCCGCCGTTGTTGTTAAAGAAAGTCGGAGCTGGGTGGGTCGAGTCGATATTAGAAATCACTCCAAAGTTGGGACGATTGGTGATGTTGTTGAAGCCGATGCGCCCCGCCCAAAGGCGTCCGAACAGATGAACGCGCTTCTCGACCTGCAGGTTCAGGGTGTAGTAGGCCGGCAAATGTAGCGACTCGCTCGGAGGAAAGCCTGCCGCAATTTCTCCCTGATCGGTCGTGCCATAGTAGGGGAGCCCGGTGCGTGCCTCTGCCGACCACACAATGTCGAATTTGTGAACCACGGGCAAACTTGGCCCCGGCAGCACCCCCCAACCGACAAAGCGATTCGGCGTATCCCACGGATACGGACCGGCGAGCTGTGGGCTCAACAAAGGAATATCGAGGCTGAAATCGAATATCTGGTTGCTGCGCGCGCGGGAGCGGGTGTAGGCACCAAATATTTCGTAGTGCCCGTGAAAGCGATGGCGCAAGCTGACCGTAACTGCGTGATAGCGGTCATCTCGGTGATTTCCGAGGAGATAGATACCGTCCACCGCACTATTCAGCGTGTTGTAGGTAAAGGCGTGAGTCCCGCGTTTGTCCATGGCCTCGATCTTTAGAAGAGTGTCAAAGGGGAGTTTCTTCTCCAGGCTGACGCTGGCGTTGATGTAACGCGGCGCTTGGAGTGAGTTTCGATTCACCACAAATGTGGTTGGAACCGGGATGGCCGCGGGTTCCTGCGCCGGCGGCGGCTGATTGCAGGGAACAATCTGGCCGTTTGCCTGCTGCGGGCACCCATTCGAGTCGAAGAAGTAATCGACCCTTTGCCCCTCCAGCGGTTGATGAATCAATCCCAGGTTGGTTGCGTCGTAGACAATCCCAATTCCTGCCGACAGCTTGGTCGTGCCTGCCCCATCCAGACGAAAAGTCCCTGCCAGACGCGGCGAGAGTAGCGGAGTGCGCACCAGTTCGTCCCAATCGAGGCGCAGGCCCGGCTCGATCAGCAGGCGATTCGTGATCAGCCAACGATCCTCGGCGTAGACGCTGCCTTCTGCGCTATAGGTCGGAGCGAAAGTGCCTCCGGAAAACGTTGAGTAGCGCGTGCAGTTTGTTGCCGGCACTACCGGAACTCCATTGCCATCGGCCTTACACGGCAGCACAGTCTGCCCCGGCTCCGGCGCGCCCTGCTGCTCGAATGAGATCGGCTGGCGCAGAAACTGCGCGTTGTAGCTCCAAACGGTCGACATCGAAGCCGACCTTGAAATCGTGCCGCCCCAGCCATTCCTGCGGTGGAAGGTAGAGGTTCGTGATCGCCTGCGTGCGGCGGGCGCGCGCATCTTCGTGCAGATAGTAGTTGCCGGCGGCGGAGAAAAATAACTGGATGTAAGGCAGATTCCCCTGCGGCCGCAGCGTGGTGTCGTACTGGGTAACGCCGAAGCCGGTTTCCAGCAATGTTCCGTTGTGGAAATAGTACTGATCCTTCAGCGAACCAAAATATGCCGTCTCTACCTGAGTGGGAGTCGCCGTCTGCGGCACCAGGAATCCCAGGCCGCTGTATTTGTCGTGATAGTAATTCGACAAAAAGCTCGCAGTGACGATATTGCGATTGGTCAGATTGCCTTGCACCTTCGCCAGATTGTCGGCGCGCCAGACGTAGTCACGATCCTTGCCCACCGGCAGCGAAGTATCGACGTTGTCGTCAAACTCCCCGTCGAGCGCGTCGATGAACCACGCCTTCCCCTTGATAATCGGGCCGGAGAACGTGTCAATGGGTGTCCATTGCGCCTGGAGCCGACCTTGCGTGGTCCACACTGCCGGTACAAAGTCAGTCGAGGTAAAGCGATATTGATCTCTGCCCATGCCTGTGTTCAGGCCCACAACGCCGCCGGAACCTTTCCCCAACTCAGCCGGTTCGCGGCTGGGAATGACCTCCAGCGAGCGGAAGGACTCGATGCTGGTGCGCACCGCAAGTTGCCCATTGGTCGGCTGGCTCACGTTAAATCCGTCGAGCAGTACCAGTGTCTGATAACCTTCGGCGCCGGCCACGTGCAGTTGGCCAAAGCCGTCGGGCGTGACTCCCGGGATGAAGTTCAGGGCGCCGTGATAGTCGTGCGGGCCGGGATAAGGGATATCGACCATCTCTGTGCCGGTGAGTTCGTCTTCCGCGGCGATCTGAGCTGGGTCGATCGCTGGGCCTGACGCGACGACATCAACTACTTCACGCACGGCTTGCTGGTGCGAGAGCGTTACATCGATGTTGGCAGTGGCGCTGGCCTGCACATTACCGGCCTGCACATTGGTGAGCGACGAAGTGTAGAAACCGCCTTTCTCCACGCGAAGGTCATAGGCCCCGGCGGCCATACCCGCGAACTCGCAGTGACCGGAGAAATCGGTTTCGCAGCGAAATGAATTGGCATGCGCGGCAGCGGCATTCTGCAACTGCACGCGCGCGCCAGATACGGCCACTCCATTCTCGTCCGTTACCACGACGACCACTTTTTGCGATTCAGCGCCGGGCGTTTGCGCGACAGACTGAGACGCAGCAGCGATCGACACTGCCAGCACCAGCGCGGATCGTGCGATCACGTTCGCCATCCCGTATTTCGGTCGCATCCTCTCTGTCACTGTAAGAATGTAAGAAACCACCACATTTCGTCTAGAAGAACGGAGCCGCAAGAAAAATCTCCGAAATCCCGGGCGAACTGCTCGATCCGCTCGTGGCGAATGTCGCGAATGTGCCGGCGGGCTCCATGGCTACGAAGTCGCCGCCCAGCGGATTTCCGCTCGCGTCCGCCGAGATCAGCGTGAGACCCGGGGTGCAGCTTCCTGACGCCAAGCCGCACGGACTCGCTGCATACACTTGCTGGCCCGAAACGTTGGGTAGCAGCCTCGCGCTCGACGTGAACGCGACTTTCCCCGCGCCGATCGACGGATTCGAGCTGTCGCTTGTACCCGGCACTCCATTTTGATCCACAGAAACTACCACCGTATTCTGCGCACCGCAGCCCATCTGCGCGGTCTCCTGCAAAATGCAGGTGGTGGTTCCGATGATCTGCCGATTCGCCGTACCGGCTGGCAGCAGATTCGGGGCGCGCGTGGCATACGCGATGTTAATCCCGCCGAAGTCTGTCGCCGGCGACACGCTGTCGCCCGTGCCCAGGTTGCCGTTCGCATCCGCAGAGAGGACAACGGTCACATTGGGACAAGGCAACGGGATGCCGGGAATCGAGAGAAGAAAACACGTATTCCGCGCATAAATCTGCTCGAAGCCATTGCCGGGCGTAGCGGCGGCAATATTGTCGGCGAGCGATTCGAACGAGAGGACGAACCCAACCGCGTCCAGCGACGGATTCGTGGAATTCTTGTCGCCCGCGTTGTTGCCGGTGTCGAACGAAGCGAGTGCGAGCGAGGGCGTACAGCCCGGAATCTGCCCCAGCACGGGAAGCGAGGGGCATTGGCGGCTGAGATAGATTTGCGAAACGCCCGCAGGTGCCGCTGTCGTATTCAGGTTCGTTGCGGTGGATTGGAACGCGACGAAAAACCCGAAGGCCGAAATCGTGGGATTCAGACTGGGAGCGTTTCCTGGAGCGCCGGCGGGCGAAGCCGAAATCAGCGCCGTAGACGGCGTGCAGCTTGCCACCGGCCCAAGCATGCTGTTGCAGGTATCGCGCAGATAGATTTGTTCTGCCGGCTGCGTCACTCCCGGGACCAGATTTGTGTCGTCGGACTCGAAAGCGACGAAGCGTCCGTCCATAGAAATTACGGGCTTGTCGCTGCCTTGCACGCCCCCAGCGCCGGCACTGTTGTCGCGTGCGACCGAGATGAGCGTCGTCTGTGGAACGCAATTCGGCTGTCCGGCAAAGCAATTATTGCGCACATAGACCTGTGAGAGTCCGCTGGTAGCGCTGTTCGCGAGGTTGGCCGCAACCGAGTCGAATGCCACGAAAGCTGCCCCGGCCGAAACCGAAGAATGCGTGCTGTTGCCGTTGGCTGGAACAGGCGGCGTACTATTGTCGACCGACTCCACCATTGGAAAAGCAGTCTTGGCCAGGACGAGAAACGGTACCGCGTTCGACGTCCCACCATTCGAGCCGGGATTCGTCATCGAGAGCTGGACTTGACCCGCAGAGGCAATCGCGGATGCGGGAATCTGCACGATTTCGGGGCAGATTTGGCCGCTGCCGCAATTCAGCAGGCTGGTCGGCATTAATTGCTGTCCACCAAAATTCACTACGGCGTTGGGTGCAACGTTCGCCGCGAGGATCGCCATTGAAAACGTAGGGCCTCCCGCAGGCGCGAGGGTGGGCAGGAAAGCCAGAATCTGCGGCGCGTTTGACGGCGAACTGGCTTTTACCGCGAATACAACCGTATTGGAGGTCAGCGACGAATTGGAAACAAATACGTTCACCGATCCCATCGTCACTACATCTTTTGACGGGATCGAAACCTGCATCGTCGTGCAATTGTTCGGCGATGCACACGACGCTGGCATCGTGGTGGGGCTGAGGATGTCACTGCCAAAGTGAACGGTCGAAGCCGCGGAGAATCCCTGACCGGTCAACTGCAACGTGAAACCGCCACTGCCGGCGGGCACGCTCGCCGGAGAAATCGTACTGATCACCGGAGCCGAGTTGTCGGAGTTGCCAGAGGGCTTCATCGAGCCCCCGCAGCCTGTCAGCATGGTGCAAGTTGGAAGTAGCGCCGTAGCCAGTATTAAAGATCGTAATGAAGAAAGTATTGCACGCCGGTCCATACCCACCCCCCGTTTGTCGGACTCAGTTTTCGAGCCTTGTCTTCAAGCTCAGTTTTCAAGCCTGAAGCTCTCAGTCACCGCTTCGCTCTGCAGGGGATGCGATTGGAGGACGCGAAGCGCGCTTGCGCTTCCACCGTCGCACAGCCAAATCATAGAAAGCCGGCGGGCAAGTGAATGTAAGGAAGTGTCGGCACGAATGTCGCTGCAAACCCGCTAACTATGGACACTTTCTTACATTTTTCATGACCGGGTTATGGTAGGAAGGAGCCGTGGTTCACGCTTGCGGAAGATCTGCAAGTAGTGAAAATAGCGACGGGATGGCCATGGCGGCTAACATCACATGGGAGGCAGACGGCATGAAGCCGATCCCGGTTTTGCTGGTTGACGATGACGAAGAGTTGTGTGCTTCGCTCCAACGCCTGCTGAAAATGGATGGTTTCGACGTCGAGTCTGTACACGACGCTGAGTCTGGCGCGCGCTATGCGCTCGAACGGGAGTATGACCTGGTGATTCTCGACGTGATGCTTCCCGGCGGAGACGGACGCAAAGTGCTGCGCCGCATCCGGCTCACATCGCAGGTGCCGGTCATTATGCTGACGGCGCGCGGCGATGAGAACGATCGCATCGCCGGCCTCGAGGGAGCCGCCGACGACTACCTGCCCAAGCCCTTCAATCCCCGCGAGCTGATGGCGCGCATGCGCGCTGTCTTACGCCGCAAAGGCGGCTCGGCGCTGCCTCAGGTCTTTGTGATTGGCGACTTGCACATCGACTGTGGCAAGAGAAGAGTTACGCGCACCGGCGAGGAAGTCACACTGACTGGGGCGGAGTTTGACATTCTGCTGTTGCTCGTCCGCTCCGCGGGCAAAGTGCTCTCGCGCGACGAGATTGCCGAGACGGCTCTCGGACGGCCGATGGGCTTTTTCGATCGCAGCATCGACAATCACATCAGCAATCTGCGCAAGAAGCTCGGCACCCATGTGGGCGGGGTCGAGCGCATTCAGAACGTGCGTGGAGCGGGCTACGTCTACACCGGCGAAATCGTTGAGGAACGCAAATGACTCGCGCACAGATGTTCCACAGCATCTATTTCAAGATTTTCTTCTGGTTCATCCTGGCCTCGGGTGCCACCAGCGGCACGGTTTTTCTGGCAACCGTTGCCACGCACTCGCCTTCCCTCGGCCCCAGCTGGATGATCGGGGTTCTCGACCAGTACGCGCGCAGCGCAGTCGATATCTACGAGGCCGGCGGAAAAATGCGGCTCACGGAATATCTGCGGAAGATCGAAGACATCTCATTTCTCCAAGCGACTCTGCTGGACCCACAAGGCCGGGACATCGGCGGCCGTGGCATTCCGCAGGGCACGGAGGAAGTTCTGGCGAAGGCGCGCGCGACCGGGGAAACGCAATTTCACATTCGTGTGCTGTGGACGGGCGCATCCGTGGTGGATAGCCCGGGCGGACGATACATCCTGGTGGCCAAGGTTCTCCTTCCCTATCGTGGTCTGGTGAGTGGAGCGGTCGCCGTTACCGTGGGGGAATGGCTTCTGCCCGCTCTGCCGGGCGCGTTGCTGTGCTTGCTCCTTGCGCGACACATCGCATCGCCCATCCGCACCTTGCAAAACGTGGCGGGAAGAATTGCGGACGGCGATCTCTCGGCGCGCGCCTTGCCGGCAATTTCGCGGCAAAAGGACGAAATCGCAGACCTGGCGCGCGATTTCGACAGAATGGCGGACCGCATCCAGGCCCTGCTGCGCAAGCAGCAGGAGTTGCTGGGCGACATTTCGCATGAGCTGCGCTCGCCGCTCACGCGCCTCAACGTTTCGCTCGAACTCGTACGTCGCGGCGAAAGCGACGGCGTCAAGCGTATGCAGGCCGATCTGGACCGGCTGGATGATCTCATCGAGCAGGTACTGACTCTCACCCGCCTCGAGACTCGCGGCGACCTGAAGCGCGAAACTCCGGTGAACTTGCGTTCCATTGTTGAAAGCGTAGCGGAAGACGCGCGCTTCGAGGGCCAGGAAGAAGGCAAGTCGGTCGTGATTGCGCGCGCCGAAGATTGCTGGATGAAGGCAGACCCGGCGCTGCTGCGCAGCTGCATCGAAAACGTAATGCGGAACGCGGTGCACTACACCAAGCCACAGACTGATGTGGTGATTTCGTTGTGCCGCATCGCAGAGCCGGACTCACTGGTGGCGCGTATTGTAGTTTCAGACCGCGGCGATGGCGTGCCTGATGAAGCCCTGCCCCGCCTCTTCGAGCCTTTCTATCGCGTTTCAGAAGGTCGTGAGCATCAGACCGGTGGAACCGGCCTGGGTCTCTCCATCGCGCAAAGAATCGCCGTCGTCAACGGTGGCAAAATCCACGCCTGCAATCGCGACGCCGGTGGTTTGGAAGTGGAGATTTGCCTGCCGATCGAAGACGCAGGTTGACTATAGGTAAGTGAGAAGCGGCGGAGCGCGGGATCTCTCTCTGACTTCGAGCCGTCGGAACCCTTCTGTGCGAGGAGCTCCGAATCAGGATAGAGTCTGGCCGCGCCGCGTGAGTCGCGGGAGCAAGATCAGGATCATTCCATAGAACAGGAACGAAACCACCAGCGACGCAGCATTGCCGAATCGTAAGTCCTCAAATAGAAGCTTCAGCGTGCCGAAGCCGACCGCGGCATAGGCAACCCAGCCGAGCTCGACTCGCTTCCAGCGAGAGCCGATTGAACCGAGGGCGAGAGCCAGCGCGCAGTTCACCACGGTGCGGATCACAGATAGAACCGAAGCGGCTAATTCCATGCGAGCCGCGGCTGCCCATACGATTGCGACGACCACAAGGGATGCCCCTGTAAAGCCCACCAGCACGGCGGGGATTACCCAGAGCAGACGTCGTTTTGTTTGATCCTCAGCGTGGCGCGAGCCGATGACATAGCTCAGAGCAGCCGAAATTGCCACGACCCAAACGGACCAGTCCGGCGCGGCTGGCACGGTGCCCGCCAGAGCGTTTTCGACATAAATCGGAAGAAATGAAACGGCGGTCGCCGCCGCCAGATAAAACGATGCATGCAGGCCCAAACTCAATTTGCGCGTGCGAGTGTATGCGAATGCCGCCGCCACCGCGGCCACGCACAAGAACGGTACTCGGAGAGTTGCGGGGAATAACAGGAAGGTCGCCGCCAGCAGCAGGGCCGCCGCCCAGTTGGCGCACACGCGGCGATTGCGAGCGTGCTCCTCTTCCGCAAATCGCGACAGCGTTCCCCAGTAGCACACGGCCGCCAGCAGCAGGAACGACACGCCGAGCGCCGGAGCGGCCGAGCCGTGGCTGGCTCGCATCGCTCCAAACGACGCCAGCACGAAGGCGAGCACGCCCTGTCCGATTTCAAAGATCGTGATCCTCCGCCGTAGTCCGAAACTGCGAACGCCGATGCTGCCTCCGTACACCGCAAGCAGCGCCAGACACAACACTGTGATCGTCACCGAATCGACGGGATGATAGCCCTCTGGCACGCCCTCGGAAGACGTCATCACATCAATGAGCAACCACACCGCGAAGTCCGCGGCGATCGCGGGAACCGCGCGCAGGCTGAGCCGGTGTCCCAGGCAGGCGGCAACTTCAGTGGCCAGCGCCATGGTCAACAATGCGGCCGTGAGTGGTACAAGTTCACGCGTCGCAATGATCAGCGCCAAAGCCGTGCTCACGGCCGCTAGGGTCGCCACCCACGGGATCACTTGCAGGTTGCGCTGCCATGCGAGCGCAAGCGTCAGCACCACGAAGGCCACCAGCACCCCCGAGCTAAAGGCCGGCGATAGAACCTGGAAGCGCACGGTTGACTCCCACAGCATGGGAGAAAGAATGAGCACTGAGGTGACGCTGTAGCTGGTGCTGGCAAAACGGTCGGTGTCGTGGGATCTAACGGCCCAAATCATCCAAAATGCGGCGTAAACGATGGCGGCCAGAGACACCGGCAATTTCAAGGTGGTAGCCGATTCCGCGATGGCGCGCAGCAGGTAGGCTCCGGCGATTCCGAGCACTGCTTTGCCGAGAACGGGAACGGCCCCGCCCGATAGATCCAAGAGAGAAGTTGCACGCCTTGGCGCCCGAACGTGTGGTTCCTGGATTTCTGTCCCGGTCAGCCGAGGATAGCTGGAGGCGGCTGCCGGATCTTCCAGGACAGAGATGCGGCGTTCGAGCTCCCTCACCCGTTCGCTGAGGTGCTCGATATCCGATGCGATGGCGTCCGAAGCTTGCGCCATTGACTTCTCCGCATCCGGCCCCGCGAAACGGGGCCTAGGTGGTTCCGTGCGCCGGAGTAGCACTGGAGGCAGGCAAGGAACCCGCGTCCAGCCAGGGCGGCAGGAGTTTTACCAAAACCCACAAAATGCCGAAGGGAAGCAGCATGAGCACGATCGCGGTCAGCAATCCTTCGCGCGTGGCGAAGGCCATCTTGTACGTCGTATACCCGAGGAAACTCTTGGAAAACAGCTGGCCGCCGATGACGACATTCCAGCGCATGGCAAAAATGCCGATTACGGTCAGGCATCCGGCCAGGGCATAAATCCGTTTGCGGATCACGTCAGTGAATTTCCAGAACTGGGTCAATCCGATGAGAGCAATGGGCGTTACCGTACCGAGAAGGATCTGCACAATCACCTGCGATTTCCAGAGCCGCGTATGCACCATGAAATCCAGGCTGCGGAAAGATTCGTCGGCTTCGTAGATGCGCTGCAGCAGATCGAGCATCTCCAGGCTGAAGTCGATGATGAAGGTGTAGAGCAGATACTGCGCGATCTTATCCAGACAGCGGATATCGATTTCCCGTCCCCGAAGGCGCGTGGAGGCCATGTACAGCAGCATGACGGCAGCGATGCCGGATACCATGGCCGAGAAAATAAAAACAATCGGCATCAGGGGCGACGACCACCATGGGTTAGCCTTCACCGATCCGAAGATGAAGCCCACGTATCCATGCAGCAAAAAAGCGGAAGGGATTCCGATGACGGTAATGAAATAGCCAAGCCTCTCATCGATCCGCAGCGAGCGTTCGCTGAGGTTGCTGGAACCCAGGGTCAGCACGCGATAAAAGAAACGCGCCACGCCCGTCGAAGCCTGGGACTTCGCGACAATGTCGCGCCGGTAGTCCAGCCAGATCTCCAACAGCAGCACCGCCATCAGGTACCACAGATATACAAATCCGAACATAGCCATGGCAGAGGAACGGTGTGGCGTCAGATACATCTCGAGTGAACGCTCGGGATGTCCGAGGTGCAATTGCAGGGGCAGGGGGGCTACCAGCAGGAAAGAGAGCGCCGTGAGCAGAGCCAGCCGGTAGGTCGGCTTCACCGCATCCACGCGGAACACGCGCTCGAGGGAAGCCAAGATAAATGCGCCAGCCACAAGCCCCGTGATGAAGGGATACAGAACGATGAGGACGCTCCACTGGAGCTCCACTTCGTTCGGGTACATAAAGCCTTCGACGGGGATTTGCACGAGCCTCCTTGTTGCCTCCCGAACCGGCCCCGGGCGAGTGCGTCCGGGGCTACGCGTTATCGAACTGAACCATCCATACCGTTGTAAAAAACCTTGGCGCCAGTCGCCATGTGCGGCTTCAGAACCTGCACGTTGTGAGTTCGCAGGAACTCATGAATCGGGTCTTTCGGATTCTTCAAGTCAGCGAGCTGGCGCGCGCCTGTCGGGCAAGCCTCGCAGCACGCCGTCGTAAGGCCCTTCGTGATCCGGTGATAACAGAGCGTGCACTTCTCGGCTGTTTTGGTCTTGGGATTGATGAAACGGCATCCGTAGGGACAGGCCTGCACACAATAGCGGCAGCCCAGGCAATAGCTCTTGTCGATGAGCACGACTCCGTCGGGCGTAACGAAGGTCGCCCCGACCGGACAAACCTGCGTACAGGGAGAATCGGCACAGTGATTGCACAGCTTGGGCACGAAGAAATTCTTGCCGCCGAGTTCTTCGTTCGGTGGAAACCCCTGTTTTCCGCCGTCCGGTGACTCCACGTCCGGCTTTTCAATCTTCCAGTCGGCCACGTGGTAGCGCTCAATCCATGTGCGGTAATAGCCTTCGGGAACGTCGTTTTCCTCCGCGCAGGCGCGGACACAACTGCCGCAGCCGATGCACTTGGGGATGTCGATCAACATGGCCCACCAATGCTCGCTGAGTTTGTAGTTGGGAGAGGCCTCAGGCGTGCCTGCCTGAACGTAGTTCCACGCTACCGCCGCAGCGGGCAACAACAGGAGTAAGCGACGGCGGGTGATGTCCATTACTTCTTGCCTCCCGCCGCGGTTTTCTCTTGCGACTCGATCTTTGGTTTATGCGGCTGATGGCACGTGTCGCAGGCGAGTCCCCCCGAGTGATCGGCGGTCACGACTTGAGGAAAGTCCTTCGGCTTGGCGCTGTTAGCTTCGTGACACCGGGCGCACAAGATAGCCGTGTCGAGCTTTGCCGGTGTAACGGATGTGGGATCGTCGGCATGCTTGGCCAATGCCCCGTGGCACGCCTCGCAGGCGACCACCACGTGCTTGCCTTGCTTTTTCTGATCGACGACATCCGTATGGCAGCCTTCGCAGACGTCGTGGCCGGCAAAGGCAACGGGCCGGGCAGCAGCTTCCGCAATCGCGGCGCCGCGGTAGTGACCGTATTGTCCAAAGCTGCGCGGTACGACCGCCTCGCGCAGGACGACGAACGCAACCACGGCTATGGCGATGACGACTGCAAGCCGGACGAGGTGTTCAATGTCCTTAAACAATGTCGTCTTTCCGCGCCAGACTCCGGGCGCACTGTGCGCGCTAAATTGCGCAATGCTCTTCGATACCTAGTATTTCTGTCCGGAACGATGATTGGGATCACAGAATCCCGTGATGGTGGTCACTCCGCTTTCTGAAGATGCTGTCCAGGGAGGTCGAAGAAACACACGGCGGCCACGAAGACATATGGCCTGCATCACATCTGGGGTAGTGCGGCGCTGTCGAAATTCGGCAAGAGAGCTAGCGGCTGAGTGCTCTAGGCAGCGACCAGCGACCGTCCCAACAAAACGGCCCCAGTATCACGCGCGCCAAATCACCGACGCTGGTGATGATGGTCACATCCTTCCCAAAGACAGGCATGGTACATAAACCCAATCCGCACGCATGAGGTTGGGCGCTGGACCGTCTCCCGGTCAGCGGAACGTCCTGCTCCCAGGAAGGGAAGACCCTATGCTTCCGCCGAATGAGTCGTTCATTGGGGCCCTGCAGAAAAAAGGCGTGAACCGGCGACGATTTTTGAAGTTCTGCACCGCCATGACCGCGACCCTGGCCCTTCCGCCGCGTTACGTGGCCCAGGTCGCCTCGGCTCTGGAGAAGGCGAAGAAGCCGGTGCTGGTGTGGCTGCAGTTCCAGGACTGCGCCGGGAACTCGGAAGCCATCCTCCGATCGAGCCATCCTTCGGTGCTGGAGATCGTGCTCGACCTGCTTTCCTGGGAATACCACGAGATCATCATGGCCGGCGCCGGGCATCAGGCTGAGGCTGCGCTTCAGCGCGTTGTGAAAGAGGAAAAGGGCAAATATCTGGCCGTGGTCGAGGGTGCGATTCCGCTGGCGGATGGCGGGGTGTACTGCACGGTTGCGGGGAAGACGGCGCTTTCGATCGCGCAAGAGGTTTGCACAAACGCGGCGGCAACCATCGCCGCCGGGGCGTGCGCGTGGTACGGCGGGCTGGTTTCGGCGTCTCCGAATCCCACGGGAGCGGTAGGAATTTCCGAGGCGGTGCCGGAAGCCAAGGTCATTAACCTGGGCGGGTGCCCGCAGAATCCGGTCAACACGGCGGCCGTGCTGGTGCACTATCTCACGTTTGGCGAACTGCCGGCGGTCGATCAGTATAACCGCCCGTTGTTTGCTTATGGGCGGATCATCCACGACCAGTGCGAGCGGCGCGCACATTACGACGCCGGGCGTTACACGCAGGAGTGGGGCGATGAAGGCCATCGCAAGGGATGGTGCCTGTACAAGATGGGCTGCAAAGGCCCGGAGGCCACGTTCAACTGCCCATCGGTGCGGTTCAACGACGGCACGAGCTGGCCGGTGAAGTCCGGACACGGATGCATCGGCTGCGGCGGGTACAACTTCTGGGAAACCAAGTCTCCGTTCTACGAGCGGTTGCCGAACGTGCCGGGATTCGGCGTGGACGTCAGCGCCGGAAAGATTGGAATCGGAATCACGGCGGCGGTGGCGGGAGCCACGGTTGTGCACGGAATTGCCAGCGCGATTCGGGACCGCATGCGGACTCCGCCCGGGCCCGACAAGATCTAAGAGCAGGATAAGAGCAGCCTAAGGAGGAGCATATGGCGCGCATCGTCGTCGACCCTGTGACTCGAATTGAAGGCCATCTTCGCATTGAAGCGGAGGTCAACGGTGGCGCAGTCACCGATGCCTGGAGTTCAGGAACGATGTTTCGCGGGATTGAGCTGATCCTGAAAGGGCGCGACCCGCGGGAGGCGTGGATCTGGACGCAGCGCATTTGCGGCGTGTGCACCACGGTACACGCGCTGACCTCGGTGCGCGCGGTCGAGGACGCGCTCGGGATCGAGGTGCCGGAGAACGCCGATCTGATTCGCAACATTATTGCCGCCAGCCAGTACGTGCAGGATCACGTGATCCACTTCTACCACCTGCATGCGCTGGATTGGGTGGACGTGACGCTGGCGCTGAAGGCTGATCCGGCGAAAACGTCTCAGCTGGCTGAGTCGATCTCCCCGTGGCCGAAGTCGAGTCGCAATTACTTCAAAGCGATTCAGGACCGGGTGAAGGCGCTGGTGGAGAGCAAGCAGCTCAGCCTGTTCAGCAGCGGGTATTGGGGACATCCGGCTTATCACCTGCCGCCCGAGGCCAACCTGCTGGCGGTGGCGCACTACATCGAGGCGTTGGAGTTTCAGAAGGACTACATCCGGATTCATGCCGTGTTGGGCGGGAAGAATCCGCACCTGCAGACATATCTGGTCGGCGGAATGGCGGCGTCGATGGATCCGGACGAGCCGGGCGCAACCATCAACACGGAGCGGATTACGTTCCTCACCGAACTGGCGGGCAAGGCGCAGCAGTTCGTCGACCAGGTGTATGTGCCCGACGTGCTGGCGGTGGCGAGCTTCTATCGGGACTGGTTCGGACGCGGCGAAGGTCTGGGAAATTTCCTCTCCTATGGCGACTATCCGCAGGGAGGAGTGAAGGATGCGGCGCGCTTCTATCTGCCGCGAGGAGCGATCTTCGGTCACGATCTGTCGAAGGTGCATCCGGTCGATCCGGCGAACGTGACCGAGTACGTGACGCACTCCTGGTACGAGTACGGCGACGGAGACCGGAGCGGCAAGAATCCTTACGCGGGAGAGACCAAGCCGAAGTACACGGGCCCGAAGCCGCCGTTCGAACACTTGGAAGTGGAACAGAAGTATTCATGGCTCAAGGCGCCGCGGTATCAGGATCAAGCGATGGAAGTGGGACCGCTATCGCGCATGTTGGTGGCGTATGCGTCGGGACATGCGGAGGTGAAGGCGGCGGTGGATGGCGTGCTGGCGCACTTGAACGCGCCGGCAACGGCGTTGTTCTCGACGCTGGGACGCATTGCGGCGCGGGCCATCGAAGCCAAGGTGATGGCCGGGCAAGTCAGCAAGTGGGTGGCTCAGCTAGGGGACAAGCTGGGACACGGCGACCTGCGTATTCACAACGGCGAGAAATGGGATCCGGACACCTGGCCGAAACAAGCGCAGGGATGGGGATTCCACGAGGCTCCCCGGGGATCGCTGGGACATTGGGTGCAGATCGAGGATAAGAAGATCAAGAACTATCAGTGCGTGGTGCCGACGACCTGGAACGCGGGGCCGCGCGACGCCAACGGCCAGCGGGGTGCGTATGAGGCTGCGCTGCTGAAGACGCCGATCGCCGATCCGGAGCGCCCGGTGGAGATTCTGCGCACGGTGCATTCGTTCGATCCGTGCCTGGCGTGCGCGGTGCACGTAGTGGATGCGCGCGGGCGTAGGTATCAGCCGGTAAAAGTGGCGTGAAGGAAATCGTGGCTTGAAAGGGCACGGCTTCCAGCGGCGCCCTTTCAAAAGCCACAACTTGGAAGCCACAAAGGAGGCCTGCCATGGGCTCACTGGCACCAGGACAACATGCATGGAGCGAGGCGCATCGACCCTACCCTTCCACCTTGCCGGTGCGGACTTATGTGTGGGAGTTGCCCGTACGGGTCTCGCACTGGTTCATGGTTCTGCCCATTGGCGTGCTGGCCTTCACCGGCTATTACATGCACGATCCGTTCATCGTGGCCAAGAGCAGCACGAGTTTTCTGATGGCGAAGATGCGGTTCATTCATCTGGTAGCCGGGTCGGTGTTCATCAGTGCGTTTCTGCTGCGCATGTATTGGTTTTTTGTGGGGAACGACTGGTCGAGTTGGCGCTCGTTCTGGCCCATCAAGAAACGGCAATGGCGAGGAATGGGGAACATGTTCGCTTACTACAGCTTTCTCAAGAAAGATCTGGTACACCATGTGGGGCACAACGCGCTGGCAGCGGTGACGTATCTTCTGATTTTCACGTTCATGCTGATTGAGATCATCACCGGCCTCGCGCTTTACACACATGTGCGGGGATCGTGGCTGCTGGCATGGCTGTTCCGATGGATTCCTGGAGTGATCGATATTCAACATCTGCGGCTGGCGCATTTCTGCATCATGTTCACGTTCTTCGCCTTCGTGATTCATCATGTGTACAGCGCCGTGCTGGTTTCCTGGGAAGAGCGGAACGGCCTGATCGAGAGCATTTTCACGGGCTACAAGTTCATTCCCAGGCACGAGTTGGAAGAGGATTCAGGCCAGGTGAAGTGATGGAAGCAGGGCCGGGCAAGAGGGTTGTGCTGGGACTGGGAAACGTTCTGCACGCCGATGATGGGGCGGGGGCGCAGGCCATCAAGCGGCTGCGCGAAGATGTGCGAGTCCCGAAGGACGTGGCTCTGGTGGAGGGCGGAACCCTGGGGCTGGAGCTGCTCTCTTACATATGGGATTGTTCGCACCTGATCGTGATTGATGCGGTGGACGTAGGGGCAGTTCCAGGCACCGTGGTGCGGATGAATGGGGAGCAGTTGAATTCCCTGCCCGGCAGCAGCAGCGTACACCAGTTGGGAGTTTCCGATCTGATCGTAGCGTTGCGGGTGTTGGCGCGGCAGCAGCCGACGGTAGTGCTGTTGGGCGTGCAGCCCGAGACGACGGATTGGAGTACGGAGTTGTCTCCCGCGGTTGCTGCGGCGCTGGATGCGCTCGTGGAGGCCGCGGTGCACGAGTTCTGCACACCAGACCAGCAAAGCCCTGCTGCTTAAAATCGACTCCAGAATCCCAGAGTGACTCCCCGAGTTCCAGTCCAGAGTAGTTTCATCGTCATCGTCTGTCGGAGCTGGGAAGCGCTCGGATAATCGGCGACTCGAGAAAAAGCGGCGGGCTTACAGCCCGCCGCTTCGTTTGCAGGAAGGGAAAATCGCTTGGGTCAGTCGCCGGTGCCGCAGGTGCAAACGGCCTTGCCGCTGCCGAGGCGTTGCGCGAACGAGCACTGCTCGATGAGGTTGAAGCTGAACTCTTCCTGGCTCAGGGTAGCGTCGGTGAAGGCGGTTTCCGTGATGGGATACGCCGCGCCGACTTTGTTCTGCACGTGGCTGGCCCAGGCGCGAACCGTGGCCACTGCCTCAGCGACCTCCGTAGTGGGATCACAAAGGAAGAGTCGGTTGGGGAGCTCGGACACGATTTTGATAACGCCGTTGTTGGAGACCACTCCGGTCAGCGGGTTGCTGGTAAGGTCCTTGCTGACCGACAACGTGCGCAGGCCGTTGGGCGTGACCAGGCAGCCGCAGCACTCGCTGAGTTGCTGATCGTTGTCGAACACATAGATCATGGCGCAGAGACTCTCGGGGCTCCCGCCGCCCTCAGTCTCGACCGTGCCCGGGTTGTCGATGCGGACGGTGGCGTCTGGAGCTCCGGCGACGCCGTTGTTAGCGAAGTAGTTGATCTTGAAAACATCCGGGCCGGTGATTTCTTGAGCGGATGCGCTCACTCCGAGCACGCAGGTCCCCAGAATGACCAGGGAAATTGTTAGCATGTGGCGCTTCATTACGAGACCTCCTAGTTGTGGTGGCGCCGCGGTCCGGGGGGAGTGAGCAGCGGAGAGCACGTCCGAGGAAACATATCCGATCTACGGACGGTCGCAAGTCCCCAGGTTGATTAGTCCGCACTTTCTAGGCGCTGAAGCTACTCCGAATGGAGTAGCCGATCGACACGGTGCAGCGCACGGGCGCGGCCTTTAGCAATTACGAGCCAGCTTCTCAATTGTTGCGATCAGGCGTTTTACACTCATTGGCAATTGGGCTGACCGGGGTCAAATGAGTGCTATGGCGATTTATCAACAGTCATCCGCGGCTGGTATGTTAGGTTGGCCCTTGTGACTCTCGGCCTGTAATCGTCGTATCTTGATCCTTATGAAGATTCGACTGCTGGCGGCAATTCTGGTGGTTCTAGCTGGCGCGGGCGGCGCGCAGGCACAGGCGACGTTTCCCCTTGAAACGAAAAACGCGGCGTTGCGCTACTGGGCGGCTATGGCGGAGTTGCGGGAACCAATCGTCGACGACGACGCGACGATGAATTTGTTGTCTGCGACGTTCGCTGGGCGAGTGGAGTGGGACGAGAAGAAACTCGGACCCCTTTTGGATTCCAACCTTGACGCGATTCGCACGATGCAACAGGCTACAAAGCTTCCGGAATGCAGTTGGGGGTTTGACTACCGACACGAGGAGAGGACACCGCCTTGGTTTCTCATGCGAGCGCGGCGCCTGGCCCAGCTAAATGGGTATGAGGGGATACGCGAGATGGCGCACGGCGATTCACAGGCTGCCGTGAATACGTGGCTGGCAGGGCTCAAGTTTGCGCAGGATGTATCGCGCAGCGGGCCAGTGATCGTGGCGCTGGTGGCGGGGGCCATGTTTTTGGACAACCTTGAGCCGCTGAGGGATAGCGCGCGCCGGGGAAAATTGAGCGAGGAAGAGAAGAAAGAGTTGTCTGCGTTTGTGAAGGCGATGCCGGAGGATGGCTTCGATTGGGGATTGGCATGGGGCGTTGAATGTGCAACCGGAGAGCAAGCTCTTGAAGAGCTCCGAACGTCGAGCAATCCCAAAGCGTTATACGAGAAGGAAGGGCTTAGCCCGCCGAAACGAGGGCTTCCTCCGACGGCGGAGGAGATTCGTGCGTACGAGGAATACATGCTTGCGGCGCAGTCGGCGTTGCGTGAGCCACCCGGCAAGGCAAGGGCGCGCGCCGATGATTTGGAATCAAAGAGGCGTCGCCTCGGAGAGCCGGAGCAACTTCAGGCTACCCATTTTAGTCAAAGCAACGGCACGCGAGTCCAGATTGCGACGCAGCATGAGGAATTGATGCAGGCGCTGGCTTCAAAATAGCGCTCGGCACTCAGGCAAAGTACTAGCCGCCCGCTTCTTCGGCTGCCAAGAAGTCACAACTCAACCAGCAACTTTCAAGATTACTTTGTAAACAGGCGTTTTCACTCATTGACCTTTCGGCCTGGAATCTTCGGTCTGCAAAGTTGACAGCGTTGGAAACGATGGATGAGCCGTTTCCATAGTGGCCAGCTTTGCTTTTCAACTTCGTGTTGCCATCGAGGTCCAAACACCCTCTTTTGAATCTCGGGATCGCTGACACCCATACCACGGCTCCCAGTTGCTGGCGCAGAAAAATCAAATGGCATTCTCCACAGAGTGGGTTGGCTAAGATTGTGCAGGCAAGATCACGAACCTTGCAATCAGGCGTTTTCACTCATTGAGAAATCGGGCCACCAGGGTCTGAGTAGATTCAGTTTGTCATTGTTGCGACGCTTGATGACTTCCTCAAGGTCGATGATTCGAAAATGCAAAATCATCGGGCGAATCCCGTTTGGCAGGCTCTGGACGATGCAATCTCCGCGAAATAGTGCATCTCATCGCTCGGGTAGCAGTTGAAGACATCGCCCGGCGAGGTTGCGCTAGCGGAATCTCCGAATCAAAAGTATGTGCCGGTCGGAGCGGTAGAGGCCAAGGACGTAGATAGTCGCTTTCCCCTTCGCAGAATAAATCACCTGGCGTATCCGGAGCAGCGGCAGTCCGTTGGGAACGCACAGCAGCCGGGCGGTGTGAGGATCGGCGGAGGTCGCGTCAATCTCCTCATCGGCGTGCGCGATCTCCAGCCCGTAGTCATGTTCCAGAATAGAAAACAAGGATCCGCGTTCGACGGGCGCTTCGATCAAGCCGGCGAACTCCTCGGCGGACAAGTAGCAGGTTTCCAGGGCAAACGGTTCATCCGCTGCCGATCGAAGTCTTTCCAGTTTTATTAAGCGGCTGGTCGGGGGCAAGGAAAGTCGGGCTGCGATTTCCTGCTCAGTGTTGATGATGCCGAAGCTCAAAATCTTGGAAACTGCGGACAAGCCTCGGCCCGCCATCTGCTCGGTGTAACTCATCAATTTGTTGAAGTGGATTTTGGGCGGCGCCACGAACGTCCCGGAACCCCGCCGGCGTTCGACCATGCCTTCTTTCTCCAGCCCGACCAGGGCATGACGCGCAGTCATCAGGCTCACCCGGTGAATTCTGGCCAACTCGCGCTCCGAGTCGACCATATCGCCGGGTTTCAACTGACCGCTCTCGACGCGCCGAATGATCGCAGCTTGAATTCGCTGGTAAGCGGGCATTCCGTTTCGCCGGGTTTCTCCCATGGGTCTCCGATCCCTCCCAATACGGTAAACGTAATCTCAAGGTGCTATATGGTCTTTCGCAAGGTGCTATATTGCGTTGCCAAATCGGGCCAAGTTCCAGGACAACCCCAACCCTTTTCCAGGTTCTGTCAGCTATAGAGCTGATAAACCTGCATTCTCGTCCCGAAAGCCGAAATTCGATCCCTAGCGGCGGAGTGCGACCACCAAGGGGAGCGCGAGATGGAATTCCGTAAGTAAACCATTATCTTTCAATGACTTTCCCGTAACGGGAATCGCTTCTCTCAGAATCCCATTTTTCATAGCAAGCCCCAGCGAAGCGCACCACGTGCGCTCCTACTGCTATAGGGTGTTCTGCGTCCAGCCGTGCTGAGAGATTTTACATTCTCTCTAATTTTTCGCTTGACGGTCAGCGTGCTTCTGCTATATAGCATAAACCCATTAGTTTTGCGACCAGATTTTTGTGGGTTGGGGCAATTTTGCATCTGCGTTTCCCAGGAGGTTGTCGATGCGCCACTCGTTGAGGATTCCATTCGCGCTTCTGCTGCTCGCCGCAATTCTCGGCGTCGTTGGAACCGCTTGGGGCCAGGAAGTGACGGCAGGAATCACAGGCACCGTGGTCGATCCCAGCGGAGCCGTCATGGCCGGCGCGGACATCACCGCGACCGATACGGAGCGCGGAACCACCTTTACCGCGAAGACCAACGCCGACGGCGTTTTCGTTATCACGCGCCTGCCGGTCGGCACCTACTCAGTAAAGGCTTCAGCGGCCGGCTTCGAGACGGTCGTGTATCCAATTTTCACGCTGGTGCTCAACCAGACTGCGAACCTTGCGTTCCAGATGAAGGTGGGTCAGGTTACGGAGACGGTTACCGCTACGGCCGCGGCTCCGGTGCTGCAGACGCAGAGCACCGACGTGAGCACGGTGATCGACGCGAACACAAACGTCAGTTTGCCGCTGGCTTCGCGAAATTATCTGCAGTTGACGCTTCTAGCCCCCGGCGCCACCAACGTCAATCCTGATGCGATGCGTAGTCCGCAGCAGATGACCAACTCCGGCCGCCCCTATATCAATGGTAACCGCGAGCAGGCCAATCAATACTTCCTCGACGGCCAGCAGAACAGCGAGGACAAAAATAACGAAGTCGGCTATGCCCCCAGCGTAGACGCCATTCAGGAATTCAACGTCATTACTCAGAATGCTTCAGCTGAGTTTGGCAACTATGAGGGCGGAGTTATCAACGCCACTATCAAATCCGGAACCAATCGTTTTCACGGCGATGTATACGAGTTCCTGCGCAACGACAAGTTCAACGCCAACAATGCGGCGAATGGCTGGACGAAGGGTGTAGCTGGTCTCGGCGGCACCCTGGGTCACGATCCGGACGGCACGATACAGGCGCAAGAGCTGCGCTACAACCAGTTTGGCGTTACCTTCGGCGGCCCTATCATCAAAGACAAGCTGTTCTTTTTTGTGGATTACCAGGGCCTTCGTTATCTGACATCCGGCCCAGACGGCGCCCAACTGCTCACGGCTGACATGAAGGGTGGCAATTTCTCGTCGTTCTGCTCGAGCGGGTTTGATGGAGCTGGAGTGTGTAAAGATCGGGGCTTGGGACCAGATAAGCTCAACCCAGGTGTGAACGACGCACCGGTCGTAATCGGTCAGCTTGTCGTCCCCGGTTCCGGGGGTGGCGGAACGTCAATCTACATCAATCCGGCGCAAAATCCCAGTGGGGCCAATCCAACGCCTGTGCTGAGCAACGACTTGACGACCATTTCGGGCGCGTTTCCAGCAAGTCCTGTGGCCGCGAACATAGTCGCCCTTCCTGCATATCCGACGCCCACTGCAAGTATTCTCGCAGGAAACAATTTCTTCTACCGCGCGGGTACCGACTTTCTGAATGATCAAGGCGACGCAAAAATTGACTATAACCTCTCCCAGAAAGACCGTATTTCCGGGCGGTGGTCGCAGGCCCATGTACGGGTTCCCACGTTCAGCGGGTGCGTCATATGTAGCGGCAGTACCCTCGGCCCCGGCTCCGCCTCAGAGGGTTCTTCTCAACCCCTAAAGAACGCTGTGATTAACTGGACCCATACCATTAGCCCCAATATGTTGAACGATGCGCGAATCGGCTTCAATGCGGTTCGCTTCGACCAGACCATCATACCGAGCGCGGTACTGGGCCAAGTGGCTAACCAGGTTGGAATTCCAAACGGCAATCCTCCAGGGACGGAAGGGTTGCCCAATATATCCATTCCGGGCGCCAATACCCCCGGTTTGGCCGCAGGAAATCCGAATCTTGGGCAGCAGGAGATCGCACAGATCTTCCACACCACACAGGGGCAATTTGCGGACGACCTGACGTATCTCCGCGGACGTCATGCCATCAAGACGGGATTTCAGTTTGTGCGTGTGCGCTCCGACTGGAAGTACAACGGAAATAACGGCGCACTGGGCACAATCGGAGTAAGCGGCGCCACCGGCCTCGGTTTGGCGGATTTCTATCTGGGACTAGGCAGTGGTGGTAGCCGCGACACCAGCCCGAACCCACAACTATTCAAGGATCGCAACAATGTCTTCGCCGGCTACGTGCAGGACGATTGGCGCGTAACGGACACGCTCACGGTGAATCTCGGTATTCGGTTCGAAGACCATACGCCGGTTTATGAGGTTGAGAACCGAGTTGTGAACTTCGGACTGTTTAACGGCCTGATCTATACCCCGAATGGTACCGGCGACGGAGTCAACGCGCCAGCTCACTTTGGAAACCGTGCTCTCTACAACAACTATCTCGGCATCGGCGATTGGGAGCCGCGCATCGGCTTTGCGTGGTCGCCAGCGAGCCGGCGCAGCTTAGTGCTTCGTGCTGGCTACGCCATCTCCGCTTTCCAGGAAGGCGGCGGCGCAAACGAGCAACTTTCGATCAATCCTCCGTTTGGGATTTTTGGCCAGAGCAGCCTCGGTCTCAACGGGGGATTCCCGACCGTGCAACCGTGCAGTGCGTTCAATTTCGCGTGCTATAAGGGACAGAGACTACGTATTACTGACCCCAACCTGCGACCCGCCCAGAACCAGCAGTGGAACGTCACGGCGCAGCAGCAGTTCGGCAACACCACAACGCTCCAACTCGGCTATGTCGGTCAACATGGCACCCACTTGGCCAACTTTGAAGAAATCCAACAGCGCGTGGGCTTGAATGCCCAAGGCCAGATCGCGAGACCGGGACAGGCCATCGTTAGCCAGATCGCAGGACCATATCTAGGCGGGGGTAGTCTACCCTGCAACAACGCCAGCCTGAACACTTGCGGAACTCCTGGCTCCCTTTATCAAGCCGCACAGGGCGGCACGCTGGAAGGGACCAACATGTCCAATGCCAACCAATCTTACAACGCTCTGCAAGCTGTGCTGCAGAAGCGGATGGGCAACGGGCTGGAAGCGCAGGTGGCGTACACTTGGTCGAAGTGCCTGACCAATTCGGCGGGCTATTTCGGTACCGGCTTCGGCAGCACGAACGCGACCTCTTCCGGTGGTCAGCCGGGCCAGCAGAATATCTACGATCCGCACTCCGACTGGGGTCCTTGCTACTTTGATCAGCGTCAGATACTCACCAGCTATGTGACCTACCAGCTGCCGCTCGGACACGGGAAACAATTCGGCCATGACATGAACCCGGTGCTGAACAATATTGTCGGGAACTGGGAGATCGGCGGACTGGTCAGCGTGCATAGCGGAAACCAGCTGACCCTGAATGAGTTCGGCGGTTGGGGAACGTTCAGTGCGGATCAATCCAACACCAACGGGTCTGGCCCCACGCTTTTGAATGAACGACCGAGCTGCACTGGTCCGATCAAGGTGCTGGGCCATAAGGCCAACACTGCGGCTTTCCAATGGTTTGACACTTCAAATATCGTGGAGCCCGCCCCCAATACTTTCGGCACCTGCGGCGTAGGGAACATCCGGGGTCCGGGGTATGCGGACGTGGATTTGAGTTTGCACAAAAACTTCCTTATCACGGAGGGCAAGAGTCTGGAATTCCGGTTCGAAACGCTGAACACGTTCAATCATCCGGTGTGGACCTTCTCGGGAGGTCCAGCCAACGGCTCGTTTGATCCTGTGTACAACTTAGACGGTACAGTGAATACAACAACGGGCAATGGAAACTTCGGGAGGGTCACTGGTTCGCAAGGGCCCCGACAGTTGCAGTTCGGACTGAAGTTCCACTTCTAGGCCAGGAAAGTCGTTGCAGAGAGCAGGCGCTCCGGCGCCTGCTTTTTTCACGAGCGAAGCAGGCAACTAAGAAGGGTTCAGCGTGCCGGCGACCCGCGGCAATGCCCGTCGGATCGTCCGATTCAGAAGGTCGAGGAGTGCGGCTTTCGGTTTATAATCGCCCCATGTTCAGCGGTTCCAGTGCGTTCCTCGGGACGGCGATCCTGCTGGCGGCTACGGCATTCTCTCTCGCCCAGACCGCCAAGAAGCCTCCCGCCCCGAGCGGAAAGGAGATCGCCGAACGCGGCGCGAGCCTTGCCGAAGGCGGGCGCTGCAGCGATGCAATGCCGCTCTTAAAGAAAGCGATTCACCAGACGCTGGAACGCGAACTCAAGAAGCGGGTCGGACTTGACGGCATCCATTGCGCGATGACCCACGATACTCCTTACGACGCGCTGGAGTTTCTGGATGTCCTCGGCCGCGACTTTCCTAACGATCCCGAGATCCTCTACTCCGAAACTCACGCTTTCTCGGACCTGTCCGTGCACGCTTCGCACGAGCTGATGCGCGAGGCGCCATTCTCCTATCAGGTGCACGAACTCAACGCCGAGACCCTCGAAGCCCAGGGAAAGTGGGATGAGGCCGCCGCGGAATATCGCAGGATTCTCGAGATTAATCCGCTGGTGCCGGGTATTCATGCGCGCTTAGGCCGCGCTCTGCTGTCGAAACCGCAACTCACGCCCGAAGTTATTGCGGAGGTCAAGAAAAACTTCGAAGCGGAACTGGAGATCGACCCCAACAACGCCAGCGCCGAATATGTTCTGGGAGATCTCGCGAAGAACGAGAATGACATGGCGGCGGCGATCCGCCACTTCTCGCGCGCGGCGAAGCTGGACACGGGTTTCTCCGATGCTTACCTGGCATGGGGCATGGCCCTGAATTCCGAGAAACGCTTTTCGGAAGCGATTCCTCCGCTTGAAACTTATGAATCTCAGGCTCCGGACAGTCCGACCGGCCATTTCCAGCTGGCGCTGGCCTACGCCGGCGTGGGGCGCAAAGCGGATGCGAACCGCGAAGCGGCGCTGCAGCGGCAAACCGCCGAAACCCTCGAACAGGTAAAGCGCAAGGTGCAAGAGGGACTGGTACAGCAGTCACCCTCGGACGGCGCGCAGACTCCGCCGCCGCAATAGTGCTCGCCATGATCAGGACCTCTCTGAGGCGCCCCGGTCCAGATAGCACGCGTTCGTTGACAGCGCTGTTGCGGATCGGGATGCTCCTGGCTCTGTCGTCGACCTCAGCAGCCTATGCGCAGTCGTCTCCTTCGATGACGGTGCAGTTTTCCAATGTCACCAGGCAGGCGGGCATCAATTTCGTCCACTACAAAGGCAACAACGGGATGGCGGTGATCCGCGAGGAATTCGGCCCCGGCGTCTGCGTCGCCGACTACGATGGCGACGGCTATCAGGACATCTACTTCGTGAATGGCCGCGATCTCTACAACCGCGGCATCACCGTGCGCAACGCGCTCTATCACAACAACGGCGACGGCACCTTCACCGACGTCACGGATAAGGCCGGCGTCCCCGGCACCGGTTTTGGGCTGGGCTGCGTCTGGGGCGACTACGACAACGATGGCCATCCCGACCTCTACGTGACCCAGTTCGGTCGGAATGTGCTGTACCACAACAATGGCAACGGCACCTTTACCGACGTCACCGACAAGGCCGGCGTGGCCGCCACCGAGTCGGGCACGCAGTTTCACGCCGGCGCCACATTCTTTGATTACGATCGCGACGGCCGCCTTGACCTTTATGTTGGAGGCTACGTCACCTTCGGTCCCGACAGCTTGCGCTACTGCAAGTTCGCCGACGCTCTCACCAACTGCCCGCCCAGTGTCTACAAGGGCAGCCCCGACATGCTCTATCACAACAACGGGGACGGAACTTTCACCAACGTGACGTCCGCTGCCGGAATCTATCAGCCGGAAGGCAAGAACTTGTCAGTGGGCGCCGCCGACTATGACAACGACGGATGGCCCGATCTGTTCGTGGCCAACGACGGGCTTAATGCCTATCTCTACCACAACGAGCACAACGGCACTTTCACGGAAGTCGCTCTGCTCAGCGGTATGGCGCTCACCGGGCGCGGCAATACCATGGCCGCCATGTGCATTTCTCTCGGCGACTACGACAACGACGGCTGGCTCGACCTCTATATCTCCGATTTTCAGAAGAGCTCCGACCACCTTTGGCACAATGATGGCAAGGGTACATTCGAAGAAGTGAGCGATCAGGCAGGCATCACCGGCCCCACTCACGACGTGCTGAGTTTCGGTGGCGGATTTGTCGACTACGACAACGACGGCTGGCTCGATTTGTTCATCGCCAACGGGCATGTCTATCCCGAGGTCGAGCAGACTCATCCCGAGATTCACTATAAGCAAATCAATTCCTTGTTTCACAATGATGGCAATGGCAAGTTCACGGAAGTGACCAAGATCGCCGGCAGCGGATTTCAAACGCCGTATGCCGGACGGGGCGCGGCTTTTGCCGACTTCGCCAACGACGGCTTTATGGATATCGTCGTGGGCAACAACGACGATCCGCCGCTGCTGCTGCACAACAGCGGCGGCAACGGCAATCATTTTGTCAATTTCAAGTTGGTGGGCACCAAAAGCAATCGCGATGCTATGGGCGCGCGCATCCGGCTTCAGACCGGCAGCTTGTCACAAATTCGGGAGATTGCGGGCGGCGGCAGTTATCTTTCCCAGAGCGATCTGCGGGCCAATTTTGGATTGTCCAAGGCGATCGTCGTAGACACCGTCGAGGTCAATTGGCCGAGCGGGCAGCACCAGATTTTTCATCAGGTCGAGGCTGACAAGTTCTATGTGATCGAGGAAGGCAAAGATCATTTGGACCTACAGAAATTCGTTCGTACGCCAGTTTCGACCGCCGTTCCTGAGGCAAAGGCGGGGCCTGCTGACAAGACAAGCGCCAAAGCTCCCAAGAAGGGATCGCATCAGTAGACCGTATCGGGTGTGGCAGTTCACTGCGAGTCGAACAGCGCACTTCTTATGTTGAAGAGAACAATCTCAAAGGCGCTCTGGTGGCCTGTTTCGGCGGATCGGCGAGACTTCCTGCGAATGTTGGCGGGTACCGCGGCGTTTAGTGCTCTGTCCCGGTTTGCGCCCGGCCTTGACGCGAACAAACCCCAATATCCGTTCTCTGAAGTCGTGCCCTCTCAAAGTGGAATCACATGGACGCATACCGCCGGCAGATCGAAGAACAAATATCTGCCGGAAATCAGCGGCCCCGGATGCGCGTTTCTCGACTACGACAATGACGGCTGGATGGACATATACCTGGTCAACAGCGGCCGCGCTGATTTCTATACGCCTCCGATGCCGCTACGCAACGCTCTGTACCGCAACAACCGCGACGGCACGTTCACCGACGTCACCGAGAAAGCCGGAGTTGGCGCAGGCGGCTACGGAATGGGCGTTGCTGTCGGCGACTACAACGCAGACGGCTATCCCGACCTTTACGTTACTCAGTACGGTCGCAGCATTTTGTATCGAAATAACGGTGACGGCACATTCACCGATGTCACCGAGCACGCTGGCGTAGCCGCGCCCGGTTGGGCCTCGAGTGCGGTTTGGTTCGACTATGACAACGACGGGCGCCTCGACCTGTTCGTCTGTCAATTCGCCGACTACGACAAGCTGAGAAACCAGAAGTGCGGCGATCTCGGCCTCACCGCGATCGCCGGGATGAACGAATACTGTTATCCCAAGCCGTACGATCCGTTGCCCAGCTGGCTCTTTCACAATAACGGCGACGGAACGTTCACCGACGTCAGCCAGAAAACCGGCATCTCCGAATACTCCGGCAAAGCCTGGGGAGTGGTCGCCACCGATATCAACAATGACGGTTGGATGGATCTCTTCGTGTCCAACGACACGGTCGCGAATTTTCTCTTCGCCAATCGAGCGGGAAAGCGTTTCGACGAGATTGGTTTCACGGCAGGCGTAGGCTACGGAGAAGGCGGAAAGATTCGCTCGGGCATGGGAGTGGATTCGGCCGATTTCAACGAAGACGGGTGGATGGACCTCTGCCTCACCAACCTAGATCATGAGCGGTACGCGCTCTACCAGAACAAGCACGATGAGAGCTTTGAGGATAAGTCCGTCTCCTCCGGCATCGGCCGCGCCACGATGACCATGAGCGGATGGGGAATCAAATTTGTCGACTACGACAACGACGGCAACCTCGATCTTTTCGTGGTCAACGGTCATCCCAATGATCTGGTCGACAAAATAAAGCCCGACGTAACCTTTCGCGAGCCTCTCCTGCTTTTTCACAACGCCGGGACAGAATTCAGGAATGTGAGTGCTGAGAGCGGCCCGGTTTTCGCCAGGCCGATGAACAGCCGTGGCCTGGCGCTGGGAGATTTCAACAATGACGGCGCGATCGACGTTCTGGTCGCGAACAACGACGAGCCGCCTCTGTTGCTGCGCAACGATGTGGGAGCGCAGAACAACTGGCTGGGTCTGCGGCTGGTGGGAAAGAAAGCGAACATTGACGCCGTCGGCGCTCGCGTCACTTATCAGGCTGGTGATTTGAAGAGAAGCAGAATGAAGGTCGGCGGGGGCGGCTTCTTGTCGTCTCATGATCCTCGAATTGTGCTCGGCATTGGCAACAAAACGAAGATTGATTGGATTGAAATTAAGTGGCCCCAACCCAGCGGCATCACCCAGCGTCTGACAGACCTGCCAATCAATCGCTACATCACCGTGACCGAAGGCCAAGGGAAGTGGGAATGAGGCTCCCGGCAAGGGTTTTCAGGACACCCGGAAACCTGTCGGGTTTCTCTCGCCGAAGCTTTCTGTCCGGGATTGCCGGGGGGCTTGCCTTCGACGCATTCAGTCGTCTGGCGCGTGCCCTGCCCGAGCCCGCCTATCCTTTCACATTGGTTCCCGCTTCCGTAAGCGGCATCACCTGGACTCACTCCAGCGGCAAATCTGCGGAGCGATATCTGCCGGAGACCGATGGCGCGGGCTGTGCCTTTTTCGACTACGACAACGACGGCTGGATGGACATCTATGTCGTGAACTCCGGGCGATGCGATTTCTTCACGCCTCCTCACCCGCTGCGCAACGCTCTCTATCACAACAATCGCGATGGCACGTTTACCGACGTCACCGAGAAGGCTGGAGTGGCTGGCGGAGGTTTCGGCATGGGCGCCGCGGTCGGCGACTACAATCGCGATGGCTTTCCCGACCTCTACCTAACTCAGTACGGTCGCAGCATTCTGTATCGCAACAATGGCGACGGTACATTTACCGACGTGACCGAGCAGGCCGGAGTTGCCGCTCCGGGCTGGGCCTCGAGCGCCGTGTGGTTCGACTACGACAATGATGGAAACCTGGATTTGTTCGTCTGCCGCTTTGGAGACTTCGACAAATTCAAGCACCAGCACTGCACCGCGCCCGATCTTCCCGGGATCAGAGGCAGCACCGAATACTGCAACCCGCGAGTTTACAAGCCGATGCCCAGCTGGCTCTTTCACAACAACGGTGACGGCACGTTCACCGACGTCAGCCAGAAGCTGGGCATCACCGACAATCCCGGCCGGGCATGGGGCGTCGTCGCGACCGACGTCAATAACGACGGATGGATGGATTTGTTCGTGGCCAACGATCAGCTCGCCAATTTCCTCTACGCCAACCGGGCTGGAAAGCACTTTGACGAGATCGGATTCACTGCAGGCGTGGCCTACGGAGAAGGTGGCGCGATTCGTTCCGGTATGGGGGTCGATTCGGCTGATGTCGGTCAAGCCGGCTGGATGGACCTGTTCGTCACCAATATGAATCACGAACTCGATGCTTTCTATCACAACAAACACGATGAGACCTTCGAAGATGTTGCCGGACCCTCTGGGATCGCGACCGCCACGGCCATGCGAAGCGGCTGGGGCCTGAAGTTCTTCGACTACGACAACGACGGAAATCTTGATTTACTTATAGCTAATGGCCACCCCGATGATCTGATCGACGTAATTTACCCCAGCGTGACCTATCGCGAGCCGCCTCTACTCTTCCACAACTCGGGCACGGAGCTGATCAATGTCAGCCAGGAGAGCGGTCCCATCTTCGCGGCGAAGATGGCAAGCCGCGGCCTGGCTCTGGGAGATTTCAACAATGATGGGGCTGTCGACGTGCTGATCTCAAACAACAACGAGGCGCCGGTTCTGCTGCGCAACCAGGCCGGCACGCAAAATAACTGGCTGGGCGTGAATCTGGTGGGAACGAAAGCCAACATCGACGCCGTCGGAGCTCGTATCACCTACCAGGCAGGCGATTTGAAGCGCAGCAGAATGAAAGTGGGCGGAGGCAGCTATCTCTCGTCGCACGATCCCCGCATCGTGCTGGGAGTCGGCAAGCGACCAAAAATCGACTGGATGGAAGTGAAATGGCCCGGCCCCAGCAGCGCGACCGAGCGCTTCACCGATCTTCCGGTGAACCGGTACGTCACAATCATCGAGGGCAAAGGAAAATGGAAGTGAGGGCCTCCCGGCAAAGCGGTGAATTTATTTTGCCGGGCCTTCCAACTGCGCCAGGTAACCCTTCACCATCGCCGCATCATTGGGGTCGCTGGCGAACTTCAAATACTCCCGCAGTTGCGCCACCTCATTCGTCCGGTCGCCCTTCGACTCGTAGATTTGGGCGAGCAAAAAATGCACGCGCGGGTCGGAGTTGTTCTTATCGATTTCGACCGCACGCAGCGCGCTCTTCTCCGCTTCAGATAAGTGGTGCAGGTTGAAGTTCGCGGCTGCATGGTAGTCATACGCCACCGGATCGGTGGTGGGGTCCAGCTCCAGGGCGCGAGTACTGAACTGCAGCACCTTGTCCCAGTTCTGCGTGCGCGCGGAAATGTCGGCCAGGCATAGATACGCCAGCAGGTAATTCGAATCCGTCGCCAGAGGCTGTGAGCACGCCTCGCGAGCTTCATCGCTTTTCTGTTCCATCGCGAGTACTTGCCCCAACGCAATCCAGGCAGACGAATACTTGGGCCACTCCTTGACCGCCTTGCGCAGCTGATTCTCGGCGTCGGCGACCTTCTTGTCCTTTAGCGCCGCGCAACCACTCTCATACGCTTTCTGGGCCTTTCCCGGAATCTTCAAATCCCCAACCCCCACAGTCGCCGGGACGACCCCACTGAGCGGCGGAAGCAGACAGTGCTCGCCTTGTGCGCTCTTGGGCGGAAGTGGTTTGCCATTGCTGTCGAGGAATATCTTGTTCTGTTCGAAATCGGTCGCGGATGGCGGCGCCGTGGGAGCCTGGGGTGGAGGCGATTGCGGGCGCGCCCCACCACCTCCGTGCTGAGCGAAAAGCACACCTGCGCTCAGCAGGAAAGATCCCGCACACGATAGTTTCACGAACGTGCGTCCGAAGCGGATCAGAGACGAGGCATGCTGCATTGGCTCCTCCCCAGAGCATCGGTCGAAGCAGGGCGCCGATCCGCTCTACGAAGCCTTGATGAGCCCATATCTTAGTCCGATTTTCCCCCAAGTCCAGCGGATTTCTGCAATCGGACCGACCTTCGAGTACCAGCTTCCTATTTTGGCTCCGTAACGCGGAGCAACTGGTTCTCACCAAGCCCAGAAGTGATCACCTGTGTCTGCCCGGACGGCCAGTCAACCTCGATGCGGTCGATCTTCTCCGTGGCGCCGAGCCCGAAATAAAGCGGCAGAACGCTCTGCGAAAGGTAGCCCGACTTCCCATCGTTGTACTTCGTGTAGGTCTGCCCTCCGGCCTGCAACCGGACGGTCGCGCCGAGTCCGTCACGATTGGACCGAGTCCCGACCAGAACCACCTTGAGCCAATGGATCGCTTTTTGCTGCTCCAGATCGCTGATCAGCACCTGGGGCGCGGAATTGAATTCATTGGTTACGATGTCGAGATCGCCGTCGTTGTCCAGATCGAACATGACCGAAGATCGGCTCGATCGCGGAGACAGCACGCGTATCTTTCCGCTTCGTCCCGCGCAGACTTTCTGGTTCAGGTCGGTCAGATTCTTCTGTGAGCAGTCCAGATCGAACCACGGAACATAGATGTCTTTGCGCGGCTCGATGCCCAGCAGGAATTCAGCGTCCAGAAATCTCTCGCCCCGGTTGTTCAACAGCATCGAGTTGATTCCGTAACGAAACGGAAAGCTCATGCCCGACGCGATAAAAATGTCGTCCCATCCGTCGGCGTTGAGGTCGCCCACGCTCACGCCCCATGGCCAGTAGTTCTCCACACCAATACGGTCCGAAATTTCCTCGTAGTGCCCGTTTTCCAGTCGGTGATAGAAAGCGTTGCCCCAGATGTAGTCGTCGTGCGATGCCGCCTGCGTGAACGAATCCGGCCAGCGCATGGTCGATTTCATCTTCTCGCGCTCGGGGCCGACGGATTCGCTCATGTCCGAGTGCATGTCGGTCACGATCAGGTCCATGCGCCCGTCGTTGTCGAAATCGAAGAACTTCACCCCCATCGCGCCCCAGGGTGTTTTGGGAAAGTATTGTTCGGTCTTATCCACGAACTGCTTTCCACCCTCGTTTTCCAGATAGTGGTCATGTCCCTGCATGTTCAGGATGAACAGGTCCGGGAATCCTTTCCCCTTCGGATCCGTGAACGTTGCATCTCCACACCAGCCGGTTGGCCGCAAGCCGGCTTCCGCAGTTACATCCTTGAATCGATCGTGGCCGAGATTTTTGTAGAGAACCGGATACTCAAACCGTTGGGGATGCAAATGCCCGCCAAAGGCATCGGGCAATCCAATGTACTGACCCTGCGCGCCTTTCTTTTCGCTCGTGTACTTGCCCACGTTGCAAACCAGCAGATCGAGCAGGCCGTCATCGTTGTAGTCAAAAAAAACCGCGCCTGAAGAATGGCTTACCAAATCCAGTCCCGCTTCTTTCGTGATGTCCCTGAAATGTCCGTGCCCGTCATTCTTGAACAGCACATTGCCGCCGAGCACGGTAGTGACAAATAAATCCTGAGTCCCGTCATTATCGATGTCTGCAAACGAGGCGCTGACGCTGATCCGGCCCGGCATTCCAACCCCGGCCTCTTTCGTAATGTTCTTGAACTTGCCTCCGCCTAGGTTCTTCCACAGTTCGTTCCCTCCCACCTGATTCACGAAATAGATGTCGTACAAGCCATCGCCATCCACGTCGGCCACCGCAATCCCGTTGCCGTGATCGTAGTGCACAGGCTTGTAGTCGATGCCGGCATCGTCCACGACGTGATTGACAAAGGTGATCCCGCTCTGCTTCACCTGGTCGGTCAGATGAAACCCATAGAAGACTTTGAACTGATCTACGGTGTCCATCTGTGCTTTTTTCCGGGCGGCCAGCGAGTCCACGCCGATGTCCGGATCCGGATAACGAACCTCCGGCAGCGAACCGCCCGATGCGTTGCCCAGGACGAGAATTGCAGCAGCCAATAAGAACAGCACCGTTGAAAGCAGTCGACTAGGATGGAGTGCCATATGCCGCGAGGCTCCTCGCAATATCTTGGGGGTTTGCACTGGAAGTATTTTACCTGCAGATAATACCCGGCTGGGGAAATGGATGAGGACCTGCGCGTGGGGCTGCCTGCGACGAGAGCCTGGGTTTTAGTAATTCCTCGCTAGATACTCCCGCAAATGATCGAGCCGGAAACTCGCGTCTCCAGTCTCAATCTCCAACAGCAAGCGCGCAGCGGCCAACTGATTGTGGAAGTCGAACGCCGCCGAAGTGTCGGGATTGCCGATCATCTGCAGGTTGCTGTCGATCTGCGCGCCTTCCGCCCGCAGCGACTTAAGTCTTGCCTCCTGTGCAGAAACGCAGTCGACGAGTTGCTGCCGCAGCACCTCCATGTTGCGCACCACATCTCCCTCCTGCACTTTCTTCCACTCGCCATAAGCTTCCGCTGCGCGGTCCAGATGCTGGTCGATGGCATGGCTGGCCAGGTTGTAGTTGATCGAAACTGCGCCGTACGGCTGCGCATTCTGCGCGATCGGATTCACCTGCTGATGCACTCCCACAGAAAGCGCCACATCCCAATTGTTCTGGCGCGCTAGCTTGTCCAGCGCTTTTTGTTCACCGACTTCGTTGTTTTGCTTTTCCGCGGCCAGTTGCTTCAACGGCCTGTCACTCAGGGGAGGAACGTAGAGCGCGGTGATCTTCGACTGCGTGTCGGCCCGGTCTGCATTCAGCTTGATCCGCGTCGTTTGCAGCGAAAAGAGCATCAGACGCGTCGCATTCTGCGCGGCGACCATCTTCTCGGTTTGTTCTGTCAAGGCATCCAATAACTTCGCCGCCCGGTCGATCAGCGCCATCCGGTTGCGCAGCGCTTCCTTCTCCAGGCTCGGCACTGCGTATTGAATTTCCTGCTGCGCCCATGTCGCAGATTTATACAGCTCGCAATTCTTCCGCGCCGCCTCCATCGTGAGCCCGGCTTTCCTGAAGTCTGACAATCCCAGAGACGCTCCCGCAACCGCCTGCAAGGGCAGCCCAGTCTCGGGCTGCGTAAAGCCCGCCGCGGCCATGGGCGCGCGCAGCAAGTCGCGCTGCGCTTGCGCCTGCTCCATCACATAGGAGCAATACGCCAGCTGGTCCGTAGGATTCTCGGCAAATGCATAAGCAGAGGAAAAGAACAGGACCGGGGCAACCACCATTTTCCAAGGCCGCAGGAACATTCTCATCCTCCTCAAAGCAGCATCGGCTTCCGGCCGAGAAACACAGTCTTGGATTTCGCGGAATCAGAATGGTCCAGATTCATCTGAATCAGGAATCCGCGAATCTGGGTTTTGAAGATGGGATGCATGGCGTCTTCTTCGGCCGGATAGATTTGCTTCACCGTGCCCACGCGGCGGCACAGAACCATGTTCAGATAGCAGTCATAGATCGCAGCGCCAGGAACCGCATTCGCCTGGTTGTCATAAGGCACAAACGCGAAGTACAGCGTCTGCCCGCCGGACGCATTCAAATAGTAAGGACTCTGCTTGGCGGTCACGATCGCCTGCCGCAGCCGGTCGATCTGCCGCGCCTCTTCCGTCATCTGTTTCTGCGCCACGGCGATCGCAATATCGAGCTGCGCCACTTCCGACCGCAGCTCCGCCTGTTTCACTAGCACATCCAGGGAGCCGGTGCCGGTCGTGGTTTTATCCAGAATGCTGTCGGTGAGCAACACCTCGGCAATCTTGCTGTCGGTATAGTTGCCGTGCGTCTGATTCAGCTCAGAAATTTGTGCCGCTGCATCGCCTTTCGTGATCAAGCCGGCGGCCAAGTCTTTGTTGATATCAGACTCCACCTGGTTAAGCTGTGCCAGCACCTTCTGCGTTTTCACGTTGTCCGACAGTTTCTGCTGGTCGAGCGTCTCCAACTCTGGACCCGCTGCCAGATTGTGGTTTTTCTCGCGCACGATCGCCGCCTGCAGCTTCGGCTCCAGTTCCAGCAGCGCAGCCCGGTGCTTGGTCATCTCCGCAATGCCGCTGTTCAGCTTGTTCGTGTCCACCTTCAGATCTTCAATCGTCTGCTGGCTGGTGACGAGCTTTTCGCGAAAGTCGAGGCTTTTTTCGTCAGACGCGGAGAGAATCACCGGGGCGGCCCATGAGCTGTTCACTGCATAGAAGCCCATGATGAATGCGTAGGCCACAATGCCGATCAGCACCAGATACAGCGCCGCGATAGCGAACACGCGGTAGAGCGCCAGCACAAGCTTGTAGTGCAGTGAGTGCACAGACGACAGTTTTCCGGTTGCCGCCGGCAGCGCTTTGACCGGCTCCGAAGGCATGGTATTAACGGGTGGCGTTGCCAAGTGGCACCTCTTGTGTTTTGGTTCGCGTGCCCCAATCGGCGGAATCCATCGTGAACAAAGCCAGCGGCGTAAGAAACAAGCTGCTGACCAGCGTCCACGCCACGTACGCCCCAAACGCCAGCGGATGCGTGACTGCCTCTTCCGCGCTGTATTTTTTGATGACCCACGTCAGCACCGCGCCTACTGCCAGTGCGCTGACCAGCGGCACGGGTCCGGCCCAGGCCAGCGGATCGGAAGTGAGCGCGGTCAATACCACCAGAAGCCCTACCAGCGCGCCCAGCGGCGTCAGCACCAGCGTAAGCACGGTGTTCGGGTGCAGCTTCCACACGTGTTGCGGCAGAGTTTTTAGCGTGTAGAAGAAATCGCGCACTATGCTGCGCCGCCAGCGCAGTTGCTGCTTGAACAGCACCGGGAGCGTGTTCGGCACGGTCGTCCAGCACAGCGCGTCGTTGTTGATGTACGTTCCGTAGCCGCGCAGCAGCGTTTGATGCGTCAGAAATCGATCTTCGCCCTGGTTCACCGGAACGCCAAACCAGTGGCGCGCGCGGATCGCCGGCTCGATCTCGAGCAGCAGCGTGCGCCGGATCGCAAACAGGCATCCGCTGATGCAGCAGATGCTGCGCGTCCAATTCTCGGGAATCTTGTAAAGCTGAAATGCGGAATAATAAATAACCGTCTGAATCGCCGTAATCACGCTCTCGTTCGGATTGCGCACCCCAACCCGCCCGCCCACCGATCCCATCCCCGGCTCGGCAAAACATGCGGTCAGCTCCCGAATCGCATTGGGATGAAAGATGCAATCCGAATCGATCGAAATGATGACCTCTGCCTTCGAATGCTGCAGCGCGTTGCAGACCGAGCGCGCCTTTCCGCTGTTGACTTCGTTTCGCCCCGTCCGGATGCGGATGTTGGTGAAATCGCGCTGCGCCTTGAGCATCCACTCGTAGCTGTCGTCGACCGAGCAGTCGTCCTGGGCGATCACCTCGAACTTCTCGTTGGGATAGTTGCTCTTGCTGATGCTCTCAATCGTCTCGTAAACCGTCTTGCCCTCGTTGAAGCAGGGCATCAGCACGCTCACCGTCGGCTCATAGCTGTAATCTTTGCGGGCTTTAGCGCTGGGAAACGAAAACCTCATGATGATCCCCATCAGGTACTTCACGACCGAGATCAATAGGCAAAGGATCAGGATGAGCCACAGAAGAATAGGAGCCACGCCGCCACGCCTCCAGAGGTTCGCACAATAGAACCCCGCTTCCGCACAGGAGTTTTGCGCCATGCGCAAACGCTCCTGCGCAAAAGATTGCGGAGAGATTTCTCTACGAATCTTTACAGACCTCAGAATACGAGATGGGTCGCAGCCATGTGCAGTTGACTCTCAAGGTACTTGTCGGCGGTGGCTGACGCGTTTTGTCAGGGCCTGGCAGCCTCAACCGATCCCACCAGCATGCCATTCACTACCTCTTCGATCCGCGCCCGCAGCCAGCGGTTCGGCTCATGCCGCCCGCTGAGGCGCAGTTTCAGGTAGTTATCCGTGAGCGCTTCGGTCGGTGTGGCGCGGGCGCTCTCGCCCGCGGGCCCATCGCCTTCGAGCGCGCCGCCGTCCCCACTCCTGAGCGTGATCGCCTCGACTTCTTTCCCCACAAACCCGCGCATGAATGCCAGCTTCTTTTCCGCCGCCAGATCCCGCAGGATGCGGTTGCGCTCCTGCGCTACTCGCCCCGGAACCTGGTTCTGCATAACCGCCGCGGGCGTCCCCGGCCGCGCCGAGTAGGTGAAGACGTGTAAATAGGTAAAAGGCAACTCCTCGATCATTCGTCGCGTGGCTTCGAACTCTGCCTCCGTCTCACCGGGGAATCCAACCATCACGTCCGCTCCGATGGCGGCCGCAGGCATGGCCGCGCGAATTTTCCCGATCTTTTCGCGATAGTGCCAGGGACGATATCTCCGATGCATCCGCCGCAACACCGCATCGCTCCCGGATTGCATCGGCACGTGCGCATGCTTGGCGATGCGCGGTGATTGCGCCACCAGCGCGATCAGTTCGTCGCTCCAATCCATCGGCTCCACCGAAGAGATGCGCAGTTTTTCCAGCGCAGTGTCAGACAGAATGTCGTGGATGAGCATCGCCAGCCGTCCGCTGTTCGTCGTCGGTGGTTGACGGGATTTGCTGAGAGATGCCGTAGAGCTGACGCCTAAGTCCCGTCCCCATCTCCCCAGATTGATTCCGCTGATCACAACCTCCCGATACCCGGCGGCAACCAGTGTGTTCACTTCCGCGATGATTCGCTCGGATTCGAGCGAGCGGCTGTGCCCGCGCACGTAGGGGATCACGCAGAACGAGCACCGGTTGTCGCACCCATCCTGAATCTTGAGGTTGGGACGAGTTCGTTCGTTGGGCGCATCGAAGACCGGCGCCGCAATCAGCTCCGTGTGCGCAAAAATGTCGGAGACGAAGATGGGCCCTCCCGCGTCCGACACCCGGCACTCGGACGACGCTGAAAGCGTCATCAGCGGGACGAGGGCCTGTGCTCCAGAAAACGAACCGCAGGCTGATTGGACCGGGTTGGGGTGGCGCAGCGCTTTCAGCGCTGCGATGGGGCCGGTCTCCCCTGTCATGGCGTCAGCCGCTGGGGTTTGTGGCCAACCGGAACGGGAGGCCGTAACAATCCGCGCCAGTTCGTGCTTGTGCGAGTTCCCCACGACGCAGGCCACGCCCGGCAGGGCTGCCACTTCTTCCGGAGCACGCTGCGCGTAGCAACCCGTGACCACGATCTGCGCCGCAGGATTCCGCCGCTGCACTCGGCGGACGGCCGCCCGCGCGTCCTGGTCCGCCGCCGCCGTAACCGTGCACGTGTTCAGCACGACGACCGCCGCCTGCTCCGCGGTCCCAGCCCGCTCCAGCCCGCATTCCTCGAACTGGCGTTCGAGGGCCGCGCCGTCAGCTTGTGTAGCGCGGCAGCCGAAGTTTTGTACGTAGTAGCCGGGCACGTTCCTATGTTAACGCACCCATGTTAACGCACCCACGCCGCCCGGCTCCTGCATCCGATTAGCCCAGCCGAGACCCGGCCCAGCGCATCACGCCGAGGCCGCCGTCCTCCGCGACTGGAAACACTCCCGGCAGAACACCGGACGCCCCTGCGTCGGACGGAATGGCACCGTCGTCTGCTTCCCGCATCCCGAGCATACGGCCTGGGTTTCTACCTTGGTGTAGCGATGGTTTTGCCCCGGTGCCGGGGCCGCCCCCAGCACCGACACCCGCTTCGTCTTGCAGGCTTTGCAGCGCTTGGGCTCGTTTTTGAACTGCTTGTCGTGAAAGAAAAGTTGCTCCCCGGCGGTGAAGATAAAATCACCCCCACAATCCACGCACTGCAGCACCTTGTCCTGAAATTCCATTGAGGATGGCTCCCTTCGGCCCCTTTCCGCCCGCCCGGCCGTGGGGAAACGGCCGTGCCGCAACGAAAAGCAGGTTCTGTACATCCCCCCTCGTCGTGCCCCTTGAGTTCGGCCCGCCACGCGCTGGTCCGCGTGGGCACAGACTATCGTGCTTGTATTCCGGAAGAACTATGCAGTATGAATAACCCCTATACAGCTCAACATGGCGGGGGCCAGATTAAGCAGAGCCGCCCCGGGGATGGAGCGGCTCTTCAGGCTTTAGTCCTGTTCCTTGCGCGTCTTTTTTCGGGCTCGCTTGCGAGCCAGCACGGCCTTCACACGTTTCTGTTCGCCGGGCTTCAGGTAGAAGGAGTGGCGCTTTACCTCCTTGATAACGTCTTCCTGTTGCACCTTGCGCTTAAATCGGCGCAGAGCATTCTCGAGGGATTCTCCCTCTTGAAGCCGTACCTCTGCCAAACTGACACACCCCCAAACGGTCCCGTTTGGACCGGATAGTTATGGCAGGGATTTGACCCCAAGTCAAGAGGAAGGCACGAATTTTCTGCTCCAGAATTTCCCGGATTGCAAGCCGGATGATGTTCGTTTTTGAGACGCTTAGACCGAATTCGCCGTTCCCGTATCGAGCTCGCGTAGGGGCGGACGCCCTCGTCCGCCCACCGTAGGCCCCGCAGGTGACCGCGCCGCTACAACAACTCTCGATCCGCTCTAGCGGGACGTCCCGTGAGTTCGTGTCAAAAAGTTTGCGAGTCTTGAAAGGGCGCGGCTTCCAGCCGCGCCGTAAAGAACCCTCGAAAATAACGGCTTTAGCCGCTGACGCCCTTGCCTGTATCGAGCTCGCGTAGGGGCGGACGCCCTCGTCCGCCCACCCCTAAGCCCCGACAGGTGACCGCGGCTATAACTCAGATTCGATCGCCGGCCGCACTTTGTTCCCCTGCTCGGACCGAGAGGAAAAACAGAAAGATAACAGCAGGCCACACCTGCAGGAAGAGCCGGTCTAACGAAAATCGCAGGTGCCAGTAGATATCCAGCGGCGTAATCAGATAGACGGCAAAGTATCCGGCCAGAGTAAGGGCTAAGCCGACGACGGCAGCCCGAAAGCCTGGCCCGCGCCGCGCGTGCTGTTCTTTAGCCACCGCAAAGTAGAACCCCACCAGCAGCAGCGTCCCCGGAATTGCCAGCCAGTGCCCAAAGCGAAAGAATTCCGTCGCGTACCACTTGATCACCGCCCAGTACCGCGCCAGCTCCAGCACTTTGTGCAGCATGCTCGCCGGATCGGAGAACAAATCCCCCGGTGGCGCCACGAAGCGTTTGAAATAGATGATCACCACCAAGACAGGCGTCAGGGCGGCCAACAGCGGGATCGTTGAAACTCTGCGTCCCTCGAAGCCCTGGCTCGACATTTTCCGGGACCGCTCGCGCCCCATGTGCCAGGCCAGAGCAAGAACAATCGCGCAGAGAAACAGCACTCCTTCATTCTTGGTCCAGGCGGCAAACCCCGCTGCAACGCCGGCCAGAGCCAAAAGCCCCGGCGAACTCCCCGCGCGCTCGTCCCGCAAACACAGAAATACCACTGTGGCCAGCAAGAAAAACGAAAGCGGAACGTCCGCATACTGCCACGTCCCCAGGTCAATGAACGCCGGCGTCGACAGCAGCGCCAAACCGCCCAGCAACGCGCAACTCCGGCCGCGAAGCAGCCAGAGCGCAGCACACAGCAGCCCCACGGTGCAGAACGTGAATACCAGGCCAATGACGGCCGGGACGGCCGGCTCATCGTGCCCAAGATAGCTCCAGAAGTGCGCCACCGCGGCCGGAAGCAGCAGCGGATAGTCCGGATGCGACCACGAAATCAGCGGGCTGAATCCGTCGCGCCAGTGCCCTCCGCCGCGAAACAAAAACCGCGCATGCAGATTCCAGATGGCAAACGCATCCCACCCACTGCCCTGCGGCCGGGCCCAGGCGCGCAGCCAGGCTGAGTACACCGCCGCGCCAACCGACACGACAAATCCTGCCGTCACCACACGTTCAAGCCAGACCGGATGCGAGATTCTCTTTCCTGTGCCGGAGCCTGCCGAACCAATCCGATCTGAGCAGGGAACGACCGGGAAGGGCACGGCCGGGTAGGGCACGGCTTCAGCCGTGCCGCCAGGAGCCGCTATTAACGCGGGCTTTAGCCCCTGAGGATCGCCTTGCGATCTCCTGCGCGCAGCTGCGGCCGCGAGCATCGTCCCCGCGATCAGATCGAGCGCGACAAGATGGCTGACGCCGAACACTCTCCCGATGAAGAAAATAATCGAGAAAACCGCGAGCCCGAACGGTCCCGTAAGCGAAGCTCTCAACAGAACAGCCGACCCCAACCCCGCGCTTCGCGGCCATCCCAAGCTCGCCAACGCGAATCCGCACACCAGGCAGAGGATCACCGCCAGGACCAGCGCCATTTACCGGGCATCCTTATCCGTTGCAGGAATGTCTGCGAAGCGAGGATTGGCAAACAGCAGGACGCCATTGCCGAAATCCTTCACCAGTTGAAGCTCTTGCGCCAATTGAAGATCTTGCCCTGGAACTTCGCCCGCCGCGCTCGGAAAATTGCCCACCACCATCCGGTGATTTGCGGAATGCTCCACCACCAGCGGCGTCAGCGCATATTGCGCAAGATAGTAGTCGGCCACCGCAAGGCTGCCCGACTCCCCGACGTAGCCAACCACTCCTCGCTGCGGCAGTTCCGCACGCAAAGCAGCGAACCGCCGGTCCGAAAGCCGCGCAATCTCGTCGGCCTTCCCCTGCCGCGGCAGAGGAGTGTCCAAGACCATCCGCGCAGACGACAGCAGGCAGCACAACACGAAGATCACGCTGGCGATTGTGATTCGGCGCGGGGCACGATCAGAAGGCAGCAAGTCCTGCATAGGCAGCGAAAGCTGGCAGCATTATACGTCCGTGAGCCGGGTGCTCGACCGCCGGTAGCCGAAAGCGCGCCGGGTGCCCCATTTCTCGCGCGTTCTGTGCGCGAGAAGTGGGGATTGTCCGAGTGGGGATTGTCCGAATGGGGATTGTCCGAACGCCGGGTTGGGCCCATCTTCGTTTTTTGTCTCTGATACCTTCAACACGGCCGAGGCTGCCCCACCTTCCGCGATTTTCGGAAGGTGGGCGCCACCGAAAATTGTATCCGGCTCGGCTGGGGTCACCCAGCCACTTTGCCGCGCAGCACGGTCACCGAAGCCTTCGGAAGCACAACCGACGAAGTGCCCGCTGGCAGCGTCCTTCGCACTGGCGGCAGATCCGGCTCAGGATGCCCGTTCGGCCCCTCCGACTTCCACATGTACTGCTCGCTGCCGAACGTCACCAGCGCAATCGGTCCCGCGAACCCCTTGCGCGCGGAATCGTCGAAGCTCGCCCGCACTTCATGCGCGTTCGACTGATCCTTATTGATCAGCATCAGCGACCACTCCCCGTCCGGCCGCGCCACGGCATACGCCGTAACCAGCAAATGCCCCGCCTCATCCTTCAAGTCGCAACTCGCCGGATAAAGTCGATGCACGCCCGCGCGATGCTGCACCCACTCCAGGTTGATCAGCCGGCTGGCGTGGTACTGCGCCGTAAATGTCTTGATGTTCAGATTGCCATCCGCGACGTAATTCCCGTAAGTCCCAAACCCGCGGCAGCCCGAACTGAGCGGCTCCGGCTGAATCGGCGAATGATAGTACACCGCGCCCCCAGCCGCCAGAAACGCCCCCACGCTATCCGCCAGCCACAGCGCCGAAAAAATGTCCGCCATCTCCTGAGCGTTCCCCCACGTCACATTGCTCTCGGTATTCATCAGCGGAACATCGGCGGGCAGCCCGTCCTGCCGCCACACATCGAGAATGTGCCCGATCAGCTCCGGCTCGCGATACAAATCCGCCCACACAATCTCACACGGCGGAAACGGATAATGCTCAAAGCTCACAAATGTCAGATCAGCAATCCGCCCGCGCGCTTTCAAATAATCCACGAACCGCCCCAGCCACGAAGTCCGCCCCTGCGCATCCGGCCACACCTTGATGTCCTCATTCACGCCTTCAAACACCGGCCCGCCCAGCTTCAACCCGGGATCGACCTTGTGCATCGCCGCCGCAAACTGCAGGTAAAGCTCCGCATAGTCCTCCGGCAGCACATTCTGCCCGTCCGGCTCCTCCCCCATCTCCACGTACGAAATCGCGTACCCGCGTTTCCTCAAATACGCCATCTGCGCCGCCGCGTCGTCTGGGGTGCTGTAAAGCATCGCGATCGGAATCATCGCCGGCAGATTGTTCGTGATCCCGCTCGTGAAAAACAGATCGAACCCGGTCTGGTCTCCGTGATCGTTGAGATCGGACTCCGAATGCCAGGGATCGATCGACGAGCAGTAAGTCGCAGTCTGATTCTGATCGGCGCGGTGCTGCACCAGATCCACAAATTCTCCGTCAGCCGTCACTGTCCCGGCATACAACTCATGAATCGCATACCCGCAAGCGCTGCGCGGATCCTTCGCATCATGATTCCGGTCCGGAGTATTCGACGACTCCGCCATCCATATCCGCAGGTAGCGCGCAGAAACCGGCGCCGCCGCCAGCTCCAGCGTGACCATTCCACCTTTCCCTCCGCTGATAATCCCGTTGGCAAACGTAGTCCACACGCCCGCCGTCGGCCGCTCCATCGGATTCTCTCCGGTCCAGTACTGCACGAGATAGTCCGTAGCATAAGGATCGGCCCATTCGATCCGCACATGTGAAACCGCCTCGTGCGAACCTAAATCAATCACCACCCACTGCGGATGCGCCGCGTCCGGCTGCCCCGTGAACTTGCTCGCCAGGTACGGATTGCTCTTCCAGTACGTCCCGGGATTCCCATCGGTCAACCGCGAATATCCATGCTCCGCCCCGCCGTTGCGCGTCGTCCCCCGATGCGGCAGCGGATATCCATACGAATGCCGTATCGGCTCCCCCAGTTCCGCGCTGCCCGTAAAATATCCGCGCTTGTTGGCCGCGTCGCTCCACGTCCCGTTCGGATTCCAGTGCCACGCCCCGATCGACAGCTCCGTATTCTGCCGGTAAGTAATCGGCCCCCACCCCGCCGACAAACATTGCTTCACCATCTCCGGCGTATAGATCTTCTCCACGACATCGTGCGACAGGATGTCCATCGAACTCCCCAGCGCTTTGTCGGGGTCGAAAAGAATCGGCGCGGCTCCAGCGTTCACGCGCACGTTCGCAGGCTGCCCAGCCGAGGCCGACAAGAGTGGACTGGGAACTGCGGCAAACGCCGCCGCGCCTGTTGCAGTATTCAAAAACCGCCGTCGGGAAAAGCCCGATGCAATTTTTCTAACGGGATCGCGCTCGTCGTTCAAGCAGGGGCCTCCATCCCATGTGCGAATGAACCCGGGAGCGCGCAGCACTGCCGCACCGCCCGGAAGTGGTCCGTTTAGGAAAGGGCCCTTCGTTCAGATAAGCGGAAGGCCCCTCTTCTTAGAAGTAGAGCTTCAGCCCCAACTGCAATTCGCGCGGGCTGTTGATGGTAACCGCCCCAGATCCAGGGGAAAAGCCCCCGCCTGGAACGATCTGACCGTAAGCACCGCTCGCAGCGTCCGTATTCGGAGGTTTGAACTGTGGATGATTCAGAGCATTGGTGGCCTCGGCGCGGAACTCCATCCGCATCCCCTCATGCACCTTGCCCATGTCGAACTCCTTGAAGAGGGACAGTTCCGCATTGCGGGTTCCAGGGGAGAGGACGCTGTCAGTTGCCCGAGGAGCATTGCCAAACGTGAAATCATCGGGTACCTGCAATGCGCCGGGATTGGAAAAGTAGCTGGCTGTTTGTGACGTATTTGGGAGACCATTTATTAGGTGCTGATTGGACGTTGAGGACCGCTGAAGGGGTGCCGACAATTTGGGCCTCTGGCCATACGTTGGGATTGAGGCATGGGACCCCGATAAAGTAAGCGGTCTGCCGTCGCCCACGGTCCAAATGCCGCTGGTCTGCCACCCGCCCACAACCGCGTTCAGGACGGGGTTCATGTTGCCTCCCAGCGCCTTGCCACGACCGATCGGCAATTCATACTCATAACTCACCTGAAAAAGCTGTGGCAGATCGAACACCGACACAGCCCGGTCGCCTCTCGGGTTAAATGGGTCTTGCAGAGAGGCGGCGCCTCCTCCATTGCCCAGAAACTGGTTGCTGAAGTCCTGGAACGAGGAATTGTCAATGGACTTCGACCACGTGTACGTCGCCAGAAATTCCAGTCCATTGGCAAACGCCCTTTCGGCGCGAACCTGCAAAGCGTGGTAGGTGGAATCAGCCACCGGGAAGGCGTCTCCTCCAAAGCCGGCAAACTGCGGGTACGGCGATAGCAACTGGCTCACACCGATCGTCGACGCGAGCGAGCCCTCGCCACTACCGACGCTGCAAATGTAATTGGGGTCTGTGGGGCCGCTGCATGGATCCCCAAAGGTTGAGGACGCAAACGGATTTGGAACCGTGGCTCCGTTGATCGTGTTGATATCCCCATTGGTGCCCCCCGACAACACCCCGGACAGGGCCGCCTTTTCAAAGGGACGACCGAGGAGTTGCAAAGTGTTAAAGCCCCCCGCGTACAGGTGGGTCCCTTTCTTGCCCACATAGTTCATATCCAGGAGGATCTTTGCCGCCATCTCCTTTTGAATCCCGAGGCTCCAGCTTTGTTCGTAGGGGATTTTCGAGTTGATGTTGGGGATGGGCCCGTTCGCCGAAAAGCCGATGTTGTTAAAAGCGCCGAGGGCGCTTCCCGGCGGCGTCGGGAAGGCGAGGTTGGTGACATTGCACCCAGAGGTAGGGTTACCGTTGGGATTGTTGAGCCGGCCACAGGGGACCTGGTTCGCAATGTTGGCGCCGCTCAAATCTATTGTGAGCCACGGCGGCTGTATGTCGAAGCCATCAAATCCCACCGGACCGGTTCCCGAAGCGGCGCTTCTCGCCGCATCGTAGAAGATGCCGTAGCCTCCCCGCACTACTCCCAGGTTGTGCGGCAACACCCAGGCCAGCCCAATGCGCGGTTGAATCATTTTGTAATAGGGATTGTAGGTGTAGCGGCTGGCTCCGTTTACCCCGGCAAAGACCTCGGCCCCCATCAATACGGTCGGGCTGGGGATGCCCAGGGCAGTCGGCGTTGTTTCCGGACGCCCGGCTATCAGTGGAGTGCTATTGAAGGCGCTGATCTGCGCTAGTTGCTTCGCGTTGTATTGAATCGCCGAAGGCTTGCTGGGATCGAGCGACTCCATGCGGTTGAAGCGCTCCGTCCGCGGCAGTGACAATTCATACCGTAAGCCCAGATTCAGCGTCAGCTTCGAAGTGGCGTGGAAGGTATCGTTAACGAACCCGGCATAGCGCCAATTCTGCGTGGACACAAAATTGTTGAACCCCCGGAAACACCCCCCCGTGCCATTGAAGCAGCCGGAGGGCGGAGGCGTACCATTGAGCGGATCGCCCACGCCAACCAGCATGCTCGCCATATCGTCCCCTCCGTCCTGCGGCGAGCCGCTATTCACCGAAGTAACAACGACGCCACTGGGGAGGGTACAGTTTGGTGGACAGCTAACAGTTCCGTCGTTTCCCGCGTCCGTGAACTGGGATGTTCCGATATAGCTGAAGTTAAGCTGCCCGGCAGGCGCGCCCGGCTGAACGTAGTTGTCACGGGCCAGCCGTGCCTCGCCACCGAACTTGAACTCGTGCTTGCCGTGCAGCCAACTCACGGTGTCGGCTAGGGCGTGCGTGTCCTGCCCTTGCCTGATAACGAAGAAAGTTCCTGAGAGACCTAGAGAGCTATAGGTGCCTGCCAGAACAATGTTGGGGACAGCGGCAAACACGTTTCCGCTCTCCTCCAGACCGGCGGCGCCGAAGCACGCAGCAGCGGACGGCGCAGAGACACTGCAGCTCTGCCCCGGCAGGCTGAACAGGTTGTTCAGATCATTCTGGAATTGCTTGGAACCAGTGCTCGCTTCGATGCCCTGCGTAAAATTGAAATTGCGCGCGCCACCGTACGTGATGTTCATCAGAAGCGTGGAACTGAACGTTTTCGTGTAGTTCACCGCCAGCAGGTACGTATGCCCGGTCGTGGGCCCTTGGACCGAGCAGGGATCGGCAAAATTCCCATAGCAGTTGGGGACACTGAAGCTGAAGTTATCCTGGCTGTATTTCACGCTCAGCAAGTTCCGGTCGTTGAAGTGGTGATCAATCTTTAGGTCCCAGGTATTGTCGGAATTTGGACTTACCCCGGCAAAATTGAAGTTGCTCCCACCTTGGAACGTGGGATTCGAGGTAGACACGTTGGGCTGAGGAAACAGCAGGAAGAGCTTCGCGGCCAGGGGATCAATCAGATTGCCCGCCCCTCCTGGCAGCGCTGCACTTGTGTAGGCGGACAGGTTGTTCAAGGGGATGGGCGTTTGGCGTGTCGAGAAGTGGCCATTTGTATTAACGCTCGACGCCCCCGAGTAGGGGTCCCACAGCTGGCCGGACGACAACAGAGCGCCGCCTATCTGGCACACGTTGGAAAAAGTGTTGCCGGTGACGGCATCTGTGCCAGTCCCAAAGGTTCCCCCCTGGGACGTGCAGACTTCTTCAAAGTTGCCCAGAGCCTGCCCATTCACGGGACATGCCGCATCGCCCCTCTCGCACAATGAGGGCACGGCGCCACCGTTTGAGAAAAATGATCTTTGTCGCGTGCCATCGAAATCGAAAAAGAAAAAAGTCTTGTTCTTCTTGATGGGTCCGCCGAACGTGCCTCCGAACTGATTTCTGCGCAACGGTTGGATCGGTGTCCCTTGTGAGTTCGCGAACCAGTCGTTCGCGTCCAGAATCTGGTTGCGCCAGAATTCATGCAGGCTGCCGTGAAACTCGTTCGAGCCCGAGCGGGTCACGGCATTGATCAGCGTGCCCCCGGCGAAGCCGAATTCCGCGCTGAAATTGGTCTGCTCCACCTTGAATTCCTCGATGGAATCCACCGGAGGATTGCGGAGCACGTTATTGGTGCCGCCATTCTGCTCAATATTGGTAATGCTGGCGCCGTCCATCAGGACATCCGCCGTGCCGTTGCGGCCGCCGTTGCCGTTGAAGTTGGTCCCCGTAAACCCTTCATCGTTACGCGAGGCCTCGGCCACAGGTACGATACCGGGAGCCAGAAAGGTGAGTTGCAGTACATCCCGGCCCACCAGCGGCAAGTTGTTGATGGCCCTCCGGTCAATCACTTGGCCGGTCACGGCGTCCTGGGTTTGCAGTTCCACGCCGCTGGCCTTCACTTCGACCGTCTGCGTAGCCGCGCCGACCGTCAGGGAGAAATCGACCGTCGCATTCAGATTGACCGAGATCACGATGCCATTCTTCCGCTGCACTTCGAATCCCGCCGCCTCGGCCGCCACGCTGTACGTCGCAGGCGGAATGTTGCGCACGAGGTAGTGGCCGGATTTGTCCGTGGTCCCCGGGAAAGCGAATCCTTTGTCCACGTCGGTTGCCACCACCTTCGCCCCCGGAATCACCGCCCCGCTGGGATCGGTCACCGTGCCCGCAATCGATCCGTCGTACAGCTGGCAATACACCGGAAGCGTGACCAAGACAACCAGACCTGCAACCACGCCAAGGCGAACCAGTGCTGAGACCCTGGGCATAACGCCCTCCTTGGTCACCCTCCGGGCGGACCGGGGACAGCCCCCAGCCCGCACGCGGGAACCGCAATATTAAAACGATTTATTATCCCCACCTGTGGGCCGTCGTCAAGTATGTTTTTCGGCAAAGATTGGCCGGCCACTTTCACCCACTGAAAAAACCCGACCAGCGCCGAAACGTCCGGCAGGACCCTCCACCATTGACAGGCCCGAAAGTGTGCGGTGAACTGAATTTCTGGCAGTGAATTTCGGGGGAGAGAATTTCTGGGAAAGCGGTGGAACAACTTCTGCCAAACACCAGCCGCGAAGCGGCGCAAGAATGCAGCCCACAGCTTGCCCTGAGCTTGTCGAAGGGGCGTAAGCCGTGGGTCAGAAGTGGGAAGAATATAAGCCCCGAAGGGGCGCAAGACGGGCGACGACACAGATTCCGCTAGGGACGGCACAAGTTCTCACCCACCCGCGACTGCCCGGCCCAGGCTCCAAGCGGAAAAAGTGGGGCGCCCACCAGCCGCGAAGCGGCGCAAGAATGCAGCCCACAGCTTGCCCTGAGCTTGTCGAAGGGGCGTAAGCCGTGGGTCAGAAGTGGGAAAGAATATAAGCCCCGAAGGCGCGCAAGACGGGCTACGACACAGACTCCGCTAGCGACGGCACAAGTTCCCACTCACCCGCGAGTGCCCGGCAGGGCCCCAGCTTGTTTTGGCACTGCCGCCTGGCGTCGCAAAACTAGTAAATCAGTTTCAACGCCAGCTGCATCTGCCGCGGCGCGTAAGCGGCATTGGGCCGCATGAAGTTCTTGGGCAGCTGGTAGTACCCGGGATACGGAGCAATCCCCGCCCTCACCGAGTTCTGCACAAACGTGCTCGCATTTGCCACCAGTCCATTGGACGTAAGGGCCACGCGCTGATTGTCCCGGTTCAACAAATTGAACGATTCCGCCGCCAGGTTCAGCCGGTAGCGCTCGCGGAAACGGAGTGTGCGCGTCAGCCGCAGGTCCGCCGTCGCGTAGTCGGGACCGGTAAACGCATTGCGGCTGTAGCCGGGCAGCCGGTCGTTCAAATCGTTGCCGTCCTGATTCGGATCGCCCGCCACCGTCGCATTCACCGGCCTCCCGCTGCCGTAGTTGATCACGCTGGAAATCTTCCAGTCGTTGAACAGGCGGCCCAGAGCCTCGTGTCCCCGGTGAAACGGTCTCGGCTCAATCGAGAAAGCCGCCACCACCCGCTGCCGCTGATCGGTCACGCTCGGTCCGCGCTCCCCATTCGGATCATACGAATTCTGCACCGTAGCCGGCTGTCCCGCCACCAGCGCGTCCTGCCCATCGTCCATCGCCCGGGCGTAGGTGTAAGAGAGATGGAAATAGCTTCCGTGCGCCACGCGGCGGTTCAGCGACAGCGTCACCCCGTTGTAGTTACTCGAAGCCGCGCTCTGGAACTCGTCAATCGCCCCCAGTTGCGCGATCGGCCGCCCCAGCGGATTGATGCAGGGCGGAAACGGACAGTCCAGCGTCCGCGTAAACTGCCACGTAGCAAACGAATCGACCGTGTAGTGTCCGCCCTGAAAAATCGACCCGGTGGAATCGAAAATTGGATAAGTCAACGCCGTCGGCTGCGGCAGATTCACGTCCAGCGCGCGAATCAGATGTTCCCCGCGCACGTTGAGCAATGACAGCGACAACGTCGTTCGATCTGCAACCTCCTTTTCAAACGTCAGGCTCGCTTGCTGCACTCGCGGCGTCACAAAATTCGTCGCGAACGCCGAAACCTGATGCGTCACCGCCGACGGATCATTCGCCACTCCCTGCGCCAGCCCCGCAGGCAACGAGCACGAAGCGGACATGATCGGACAACTAACCAGAGGATTCGGATATGCCGGAAACACTTGCTGATCCCAATACCGCGTGTTGCTGAGAAACACCTGCGCGTCCGTGACCCCGTTGTCCGCCGCCACCACCGAGTTGTACATCTGCGGAATGCGCACAAAGAAAATCCCGTACCCCCCGCGCACCACCAGCGGCCGCGTGTTGCCAAGGGAATACGCAAACCCAGACCTCGGCGCAAAATTGTAAGGCTTGAACGGAACCTTCCCCGACGGCGGAAACAGCGGGTTCGAGATCAGCCGCTTCGTCGTGAACGTCTGCAAATCCCACCGCACGCCAAGGCTCAAGGCGAAATGATCCGTAACCCGAATCGTATCCTGCGCGAACGCCGCGTATTCATTCGTATCCGGATGCGATGCCGCGCTGCCGAAGTTTTGCAGATAATAATGTGGCACCTCATGCGCATAGGCCCGCAGTGGCGTCAGATCGAGCCCCGCTTCCATCGGCTGAAATGTAAATGGATTCACCTTGATCGGGTAAAACAGAAATTCCCCGCTCTGCTGGCTGGGGAAAAAATCGTAGATCCAGGTCAAAAGCCCGTCGCCCCCGAACTTCCACGAGTTGCGCCGCCCATCGAAGCTGAGCGTCTCCGCCAGGTGCAGCCGGTGCTCGCGCGTCTGGCGCGGCAGCAGATTCGACCGCCCCATCCCGTCCAGAACATCCTCCACCTTCACCAGCGGCGCGCTGGTGTTGCTGAAAGACTGCTGCAGGTCGCGCGAAAACTGCGCCCGCAGATGGCTGATCCAGCGCGCCGAAAGCCCGCTGGTCAGTGAAAGATTCGCCGTCTCCGTCGCGACCCTTTCCTCTCCGTTGTCGCTGATCGAATCGTACGTCACCGGGCTCGCCGGATCCAGAAACACATTGTTCGCTCCCCAGTAGCGGGTAATGTTCACCCGCACCCCCAGCTGATTGCGCGGGCTCAAATTGATGTCGAGCTTTCCGTAAGAAGTGTTTCCGATCTGCGCCGCCGGATATTCTCCCGCCAGCGCGCTCAGTCCGCCCGCCGCCGCGCACACCAATCCCTGGTCCGTCGCCTCATAATCACCGGGAGTGTATGGCCCCGCGCTCGGCTGCGGCACAACCTGGGTCGTTCCGTTCACGAACTCCACCACGTTCGGCTGATGAAAAATGTGCTGGTCGAATCCCGCGAAATAGAAAGCCTTGTTCCGCCGGATCGGCCCGCCAATCGTTCCTCCCACTTGCTGCTGCCGGTTCTTTGGATCAAGCCGCCGGTCATCTGGCCTCATATTCGGACAAGGCCACCCTCCCGCCGGCACCGCCGGCTCCGCATACGGATTCACAAACGCATTCGCCGCTCCCATGGACCGGTCCCGCAGGTAATAGAACGCGGTTCCATGCAAGTGATTCGACCCCGATTTCGTGATGACGTTCACCACCGCTCCTCCCGACCGCCCCTGCTCCGCTCCATACGCATTCGACGACACCCGAAATTCCTGCACCACTTCGGTCGAAAGCTCGTAAGGCGCCCGGTACCGCCCCCGCGCCTGCGCGAAGAACGCATTGTTGTAATCTCCGCCATCTACCAGAAACGTATTCTGAAACCCCCGAATCCCCCCAAACGCCAGATCTCCGTTCGTCGACGAAGTCAAACTCCGCGGATCCTGCGTCACCCCCGGCGAGAACAGCGCCAGATCGGAAAACCGCCGCCCGTTCAGCGGCATGTCCGACATCGCCCGCTCATCCAGCAGCGTCGACACCGCGCTCGGCTTGGTTTCCACCAGCCATGGCGCCGCCGACACCGTCACCTTCTCATTCGCGCCCGCCACCGTCAGCCGAAACTCCAGCTGCACCGTGCCCCCCACATCCACATGCAGCGCCGGCGTCACCTGCGGCAACATCCCCTCCGCCGTTACGCGCGCCGCGTAGTCCCCCGGAGGCAGCAGGTCCAGCGTAAACCGCCCCTCCTCATCGCTGTTCGCCGTGTAGCGCCTGCCCGTCGCGCTGTTCACAATCACCACCGACGCTTGCGTAACCCGGCCGCCGCTGCCATCAACCACAGTTCCGCAAATAATCCCGGTCGCCGAGTCCTGCGCCCGCAGCCAGGAGCCGCCCATTACGCTGATGACAAAAATTAGGAGGGAGAAGATCGAAACGTAACGCGCCCGAGCCATAGAGTCGCCCCCGCTTACGAGATGCGCTCAGAGGGACGACCACCCCGCGTTCACCGGACGCGCGGCAGAAAAGCTCCGCGGAGAGTGCCGGAAGCCGCATCCCAAGCAAGCGGGGCCGGAATCCTCTCCGCGGAAATTCGAGAAACCAGTCTTGGTATAGCATCCACTCAAAATGACTTCTGTGATCGCAATTACATTTTTGAACCAGCTTCCCGTTGCGGGAAATTCCCGCCGCCTCGCCCACGCCACCGTACGCACCCAAATAGGAAATGTGTGGCGACAAGAAATGTGGGCACAAGAAGTGTGTGGAGACAAGAAATGTGTAGGAACAAGAATTGTGTGGGCACAAAGGAAATGTGTAGGGACGGGCGCCTCGCCCGTCCAGCAAGCGCAGCGAGCGCGTGTTCACCCGCCTGCACCGCCGAGGTTAAAACTCCGCCCGCACAGCCTGCCCTGAGCGAAGTCAAAGCGAGTGCCCGCGCCACCGTGGAAGAACGGGCCTTCAGGCCCGCGTCAGCGACCCTCAAGAGAAAGGGGCTTTAGCCCCCCGAGGACCCAAGACCTCCGCGCCACGCCCCCAACAACGCTTCCTGTAAACTACCTATCTATGCTCCGTGTAGGCTTCATCGGATGGCGAGGCATGGTAGGCAGCGTCCTCCTCCAACGCATGCGCCAAGAAAACGACTTCGCCGGCCTCGACCCCGTCTTCTTCTCGACCTCAAACCCCGGAGGCCGCGCCCCCGCAGAAGCCGCGCCCAACGCCACGCTCCAAGACGCCCGCAACCTGCAGCAACTCGCCACCTGCGAAGTCCTCATCAGCTGCCAGGGTGGAGACTACACCACCGAAGTCTTCTCTCCGCTCCGCAAACAAGGCTGGCGCGGCTACTGGATCGACGCTGCCTCCACCCTCCGCATGGCCCCCGACGCCATCATCATCCTCGATCCCGTCAACGCCGACGTCATCCAAAAAGGCCTCGCGCAAGGCATCCGCAACTACATCGGCGGCAACTGCACGGTAAGCCTCATGCTCATGGCCATCGCCGGCCTGCTCAAAACCGGCCAGGTCGAATGGCTCACCACCATGACCTATCAGGCCGCCTCCGGCGCCGGCGCCGCCAAAATGCTCGAACTCGTCCAGCAGATGAACCACCTGGTCGACCCCGTCCGCAAGAGTCCGTCCGAAAACGCCCTCGAAGTCGACCGCATGGTCATCGCCGCCCAGCGTTCGAACGCGCTTCCCACTCAAGAATTCGGCGCTCCGCTGGCCGGCAGCCTCCTAGCGTGGATTGACCGAGAAATGCCCGATAAAGACATGTCCGGCGCCCAGACCCGCGAAGAGTGGAAAGGCATGGCCGAGACCAACAAAATCCTCGGCCTCCAACCGCCCATCCCCGTCGACGGCATCTGCGTCCGCGTCGGCACCATGCGCTGCCACAGTCAGGGCCTGGTCATAAAACTGAAAAAAGACATCCCGCTCCCCGAAATCGAGCAAATTTTATCCAGCGCCAACCAATGGGTCCGAGTCGTCCCCAATAATAAAGAAGCCACGCTCCGCGACCTGACTCCCACAAAAGTCTCCGGCACTCTCAACGTAGCCATCGGACGCCTGCACAAACTAAAGCAAGGCCCCGAATATCTCGGAGCCTTCACCGTCGGCGATCAGCTATTCTGGGGCGCAGCCGAACCGTTGCGCCGCATGCTGAACATCCTGCGCGCACATCTAGGCGCAGCCGAAACTAGGTTGGAAACAGCACAAACTCGGGGATGACACCTTGGCCCTGAACCCCTGAATAACGATGTCATTCCAAAATGGCGTTCGTATTCCGAACAGCTTCATCCCCTCTTAAATAGCGATGTCATTAATAGCGATGTCATTAAAAGAGATGTCATTAATAGCGATGTCATTCCGAACCGGCGCGCAGCAGCGGTGAGGAACCTGCTTTCCCCACCACGAACGCTGCCCTTACCCCGACCCTCATGCTATGTTCAACATTCGACCCGTATAGTTCGCAAACCCAAAAAATGATCCGCCCGTTCAAATCCATCACCCCCACCATCCCCGCCACCTGCTACGTCGACCCTTCCGCCCAACTCATCGGCGACGTAGTCCTGGGCGAGCACGCCTCCATCTGGATGAACGCCGTCCTCCGCGGCGACGTCCACGAAATCCGCGTCGGCGCCCACTCCAACATCCAGGACAACAGCGTCCTCCACGGCATGAAGCAGCAATGGGGCGTCTACGTAGGCGAATACGTAACGGTAGGCCACTCCGTCACCCTCCACGGCTGCGCCATCCAAGACCGCTGCCTGATCGGCATGGGTTCGATTATCCTCAACGGCGCCAAAATCGGCGCCGGTTCCATCATCGCCGCCGGCACTCTCATCCCCGAAAAAACGGTAGTCGAGCCCGGCTCCCTCTGGATGGGCTCCCCCGGCAAATTCCGCCGCAAACTCGACGCCGCCGAAACCGACATCATCATGCGCTACGCCACAAACTATTTGGGATATAAAGAGGAGTATCTGAAGGAAGCTAGTACCCAGTACCTGGTACCCAGTACCCAGTCCAAACGATGATGGCTGGCAACTGAGTACTGAGTACTGAGTACTGAGTACTGCTCATGATCAAATCCCCCCGAGGCACCCGCGACCTGCTCCCGCCCGATACGGCGCTCTGGAACTTCGTCGACGCCGCCGTCCGCGACGTCTTCCGCGCCTACAACTTCCACGAAATCCGCACCCCCATCTTCGAGTCCACCGAACTCTTCGCCCGCGGCGTCGGCGAAGAAACCGACATCGTCGCCAAAGAAATGTTCACCTGGGAAGATCGCGGCCGCGCCGCCAGCGACAAAGGACAATCCCTAACCCTCCGCCCCGAAGCCACTGCCGGCATCGTCCGCGCCTACATCGAGCACAAGCTCTGGGATCGCGGCCTCAACAAGCTCTACTGCATCGGACCCATGTTCCGCCGCGAGCGCCCGCAAAAAGGCCGCTACCGCCAGTTCTATCAGATCGACGCCGAGATCATCGGCCCCCCCGCATCCGGCAGCGACCTGCCCTCGCGCGACGCCGAAATCCTCGAACTCCTCGCCACCCTCCTCGACCGCCTCGGCATCACCGGATGGACCCTAGAACTCAACTCCGTCGGCTGCCCCAACGACCGCGCCCAATTCAACGAAGCCCTGCGCGCCGCGCTGGAACCGGTCAAGGAAAAAATGTGCGCCGACTGCCAACGCCGCGCCGTCACCAACCCTCTGCGCGTCTTCGACTGCAAAGTCCCCGAAGACCAGCCCATCATCGACACACTTCCACGCATCAGCCAGTTCTTAGACGAGCCGTGCCGCAAGCACTTTGAAGCCGTGCAGGAAATTCTCCAAGCCGTCGCCATCCCGTTCCGCATCAACGACCGATTAGTCCGCGGCCTCGACTACTACACCCGCACCGCCTTCGAATTCACTCACGGCGCTCTCGGCGCCCAAAACGCCATCCTCGGCGGCGGACGCTACGACGGCCTCTCCGAATCCCTCGGCGGCCCGCCCGCTCCCGGCATCGGATTCGCCATCGGCGAAGACCGCCTGGTCATGTCGCTCGAAGAAAAAACTCCCGCCACCAGCGTCCTGCGCAAGCCCGACGTCTACATCGCTCCTCTCGGCGCAGGCGTGAACGCCCACGCCGCCCGCCTCGCCCGCGAGCTGCGCCGCCACGACCTGGTAGTCGAACTAGGAGACGAATCCTTCCGCCTGAAGAAATCCTTCGAAGCCGCCGACAAAGCCGCCGCAAAGTACATCCTCATCGTCGGCGAAAATGAAGTGAAAGCCAACGCCTTCGCCCTGAAGAATCTGGCAACCGGCGAACAAATCTCCGTCCCCCGCGCCGACCTGGCAGCGAAGATTCGATAACCGCAGATCGCAGGAAAAAAGGCAGGCAGAAGTAAAGAAAGTACAACTCGTCCCATAAATGGTTTTGGGAAGGGCACGACTTCAGTCGTGCCGTCAAGGGCCGCATGAATGCTGGGCTTCAGCGCCTGAGGAGCGCGGCTCTGCTCACTGGGTCCTATTCGTGAGACGAGTTCTAGGCATAAGCAAGACCGGGAAGGGCACGACTTCAGTCGTGCTGCCAAGGGCCACATGAATGCTGGGCTTCAGCCCCTGAGGAGCGCGGCTCTGCTCACTGGGTCCTATTCGTGAGACGAGTTCTAGGCATAAGCCAGACCGGGAAGGGCACGACTTCAGTCGTGCCGCCAAGGGCCGTATGAATGCTGGGCTTCAGCCCCTGAGGAGCGCGGCTCTGCCCACTGGGTCCTATTTGTGAGACGAGTTCTAGGCATAAGCCAGACCGGGAAGGGCACGACTTCAGTCATGCCGCCAAGATGCAAAATTGGAAAACGGCTCTCTCCCCATCGTCTTGCCGCAGCCGCGAAAGCGGCGGCATTCATTAGCCCGGGGCGTAAGCCCCGGGTAAAGCAGACAACGTCCGCGAGTCCCGCAGGGACGCCACCACTCCGCCCCACCAGCCGCGAAAGCGAAAGAACGCTTCGTATCAGGGCATCGCTTTAGCGATGCCGTACCGGAACCGCGAAAAAGCAGGCGCCTTCAGCCGCCGCTTTTGAACCCGCCAGTCGCGCTGCCCCCGAACACCTCTGCCGCGGAAGCACTTCAGCGCCGCGTAAAGCGCTCTCAAAATAAACAGCGCTTCAGCCCCCGCGTCCCGCAGGGACGCCACCACTCCGCACCACCAGCCGCGAAAAGTGAAAAACGCTTGTATCAGGGCATCGCTTTAGCGATGCCGTTTCCACGACGGGAAAAGGCAGGCGCCTTCAGCCCCCGCTTTTGAACCCGCCAGTCACGCTGCCTCCAAACGCCTCTGCCGCGGAAGCACTGTGGAAGAGCGGCGCTTCAGCGCCGCGTAAAAGCGCTCAAAATAAACAGGGCTTCAGCCCCCGAGTCCCGGAGGGACGCCCGACAATAGCCCGGTGTTTCCAACGCCGGGTACGCCGAAATATGGAAACCCGTCCCGGAGGGACGGCTGAACCCCTCATTTCAGCCCAGCTGTCACGGCCTTCAGGGTCCGTACAACCCGCCGCCGAAGCGGCGGGCTACTATCAGCGGCCCCTCCGGGACCACACGGCCACGACCCACCGTTCTCGAGCAAAACACAGCACCAAACAGCCGCCTGGCGGCGGTAGAATGCAGCCCACGGCCTGTCCTGAGCGCAGTCGAAAGCGCGCAAGCCGTGATAAACAGGACCTACAAGCCCCGAAGGGGCGAAAGATACAAGACTCCAAGGAACCGCCATGACCCATCGCCCCGCTTTCTTCGTCATTCTCTTAACGCTGGCCTCCACACTCACTCCAGCCCAAACCCCCGACAAGCCTCCCACGCCGTTCGAGCAATCCCTCATCTCCGCCGAGAAATCCTTCATCGCCGCCGCCGACAAAGGCGACGTCGCTTTCTTCCAGCGCACCCTCACCGACGACTTCTCCTTCGTCGGAGCCGACGGCCAGCTCAACGACCGCCAGGAGATGATCGACGAACTCTCCGACGGAGACACCGACCTGCTCCCCTACAACATGCAAGTCGTCTCCGTCGGCGACAACGCCGCCATCGTCACCTACGACGTAGTCGTCCGCGTCCCCCCCGCCGAAGACCAGGGCCCACCCCCGCGCTACCAGCACTACAGCACAGTCTGGGTCAAGCAAGGCCCCGCCTGGAAGATGAAGTTCCAGCAGGCCAGCGTCTCCCACTGGGGCGACTGGTAGAATTTGATTTGACGATTTTAGGTTGATGATTAGGAACCCGCCGAGGGTGCCCCACCCTTCGCGATTTTCGAAGGGTGGGGATTTTCGACGCACCCTGTGTGCCTCTGTGTCCCCTGTGGTGAAAGCTCTCTCTCCCCCCAAATTGAAGTTGACGGGTCAAGGTTCGATTGTTGTCCAAGACTTCGACCTACCCTGTGTGCCTCTGTGTCCCCTGTGGTGAAAGCTCTAGAGTCTCCGATTGTTGATCCGTGAATATCGACTGAGCGACATTCCCTCCCCGAACTCCCGGTTGACGCGCCTCCCACGCAGGCCTAATATCTCTCTGCCAGACCAGGGCCTTTGCATTCATAATCACAAATCGTCATTCCATAACGACCCGAGGCGCGCCATGAAATCCCTGACCATCTCCGCCGCCTGCCTGCTGTTAGCCGCCGCCGCTCTCGCTCAGCAACCCCCCAAGCCCGGCCCCGAACAAAAGAAGCTCGACTTCTTCGCCGGCACCTGGTCCCTGGACGGCGACATCAAGCCCGGCCCCATGGGCCCCGGCGGCAAAATGACCCAGACCGAAAAGTGCGACTGGATGGACGGCAACTTCTTCCTCCTCTGCCACACCGACTTCAAAAGCGCCATGGGCGACGGCTCCGGCGTCTCCATCATGGGTTACTCCGCCGACGACAAGACTTACACCTACCGCGAGTACAACAGCTGGGGCGAAGCCATGGCCTCCAAAGGCGCGTTCGACAACGACACCTGGACCTGGACCAGCGACGAAAAAATGGGCGACACCCTCATGAAGACCCGCTTCACCATGAAGATGACGTCCCCCACCGCCTACACCTTCACCTTCGACATGTCCAAAGACGGCGCCACCTGGACCACCATCCTAGACGGCAAAGCCGCCAAGTCCAAATAGCGGAAGCATTGCAGGACAGCCGCCCAGAAACCGCCGTGTAGGGACAGCCGCCCCCGGCTGTCCAGGAGCGCAGCTCCGCATTCCCCGCGGACGCCCCATTTCTAGCAGGTTCTGTGCCCGAGATAGCTCGCCCTGAGCTCGTCGAAGGTAGGGATTTCGAATGCTGAGGATTTCGACGGGAGCGCATTTCGAAGCGACGATCCCAATCCGCTCCCAAAAAGCAACCCCCCAAAACAAATGCGGCCGAGGCCAGCCACCTCGACCGCATCGTTCGTGGTTTCCTGATCTGCCTTTGTCACCGCTGGGCGGCGGAATGACCGCTTCGGCCCGACAGCGCTCACGCCCCGAGAGAGCGACGAGTGCCGCATTTGCCGAAGCCGGTTGCCGATCCGCTCGGTCACGCGACCGCGCATCCGCAACCGCTGCGACCGCCAGCGACCCTTTCCTGTTCCGTAGAACAGTAGGGGAGGAGGCCGCAAACACCCGGGCAACCAGTGGCGCTCATCGCGCCCTTGTCCGGAGGTCTCCGACGATTCACCCTCGAGAATCGTCGGCTGCCGCTGGCTCAGCCGCAATCATTCGGCTCGTTCAGGAACGCCCACGTTTTCGCTGGAGACACTTTCCATGAACTTGCTCTCCACGGCAACAGGAAAACTTTCTCCCCTTGTGCAGAAACTGTGGACGTTGAGACTTCCCTGTGGAACAACGTGGAAAACTGAGAACGAAATCTGCCATCCACTCTTGCCCCCGCGCCAGCGAAAATAACATTTTCGTGACAACCCGGGCCGGCAAGTCTCACTATCCTAATAAGTTGGGAACTAGAAGTAGTCTCCTAAATAGCATTGTGGGGTGAGCCTAAACCCCCAGCGGCTGAAGCCGCGTTTTTCTTGCCTTTGGGCGGTGCGGCTGGAAGCCGCACCCTTTCAAGGCTATTTATGAGACCAGTTCTAATATGAGATATCCCCGGAGGATCTTCATGCGCTTATCGTCACGACTTGCACTCATCGCGCTTTTCGCGCCCCTCATTCTCATCTTCACCCTCATCTTCGCCGCCAGCAGCGTCGCCCGACCGGCCAGCGCGCCTTCCGCACTACTCCCTTCCGTATCAGCCCGAGCCGCAATTCCATCGGCCGGCGAAGACCTGCAAGTGATCGAGGTCACCGCAAAGAAATACGAATTCAATCCTTCGCCCATCCGTGTCAAAGCAGGCGCGCACGTGCAACTCAAGATCACCGCCACCGACCACGTCCACGGCGTGAAGCTCTCCGAGTTCGCCGACGGCGCCGACCGTAGTAAGCCCGGCCTGGTCTTCTCCTCGCCGCAAGAGTGCCTGCGCATCGAAAAAGGACAGACCCAAACTCTCGAGTTCACGGCGCAGGCCCCAGGAACTTATTCGATCCGCTGCTGCGTCCACTGCGGCTGGGACCATCGCAGCATGAAAGGCCAACTCATCGTCGAACCGTAGGCCGCCGATTCTAAGAACTTCCTGGGGGAATGTCCCGGAGGGACATCTGAGATTAGCCCGGCGTTTCAACGCCGGGTGCACCGCCAGAAAATGGAGCCGCGTCCCGGAGGGATGCCTGAAACCAGCCGTTGGTGCACGGGTTTCAGTCGTGCCTCCGGCACGCGGCGGATTGACTCCAAGACTGCTACCCGCCAGCCTTGTGGCGCGGCTGGAAGCCGCGCCCTTTCAAATCAGATGTCGCTTTCATCGCTCTCCTTCGGCGGACGCACGCCGCCGCGCTCCAGCTGGCTTCTGGCGAAATTCAGCGCCGCTTGCATGCGTTCCAGCGCGTTCCTGGGAGGACCCGCAACAGACTCCACTGCCGGAGCGGCTTCCACCGCAGCCTCTTCACCCGCCACCTCCGCGCCGGTCTCAGCATCCCCGCTCCCTGCAGCCGCCTCCCGCAACAGATGCCACGCCTCGCGGTACGGCTCGTACTTCCCTCCCCGAGTGCACAAAGACAGGGACTTCATCCCCACAATCCCCTTCGCCGGGATCAGGTACCACACCTCCTCCGGCACTACGTACGCTGCCAGAAAATCGAAAGCCCCCGCCGGATACGGACGATTGCTGCTGCACACCGAGCAGATGTATCCCTTTCCGCCCTCCAGTTCCGCCACCGTGCTCTTCACCTGCACCGCCACAAACTTTCCCGGACGCCCCACCACACAGTCAAAACTCTCCGAGTCCCCCCACGGCTTGCTCACCGGCAAATCATGCTCAGCCGCCCGCGCCAGGAAAATGGATTCCGCCCACTCCCCGCGCGCCTTCTTGTCCTGAATGATTCTTGCTTTCCGCTTCTTCATCCCCCACCCCAGAACGCACGCCCCGAAAGAAAGAAGGCAGCATCCGCGGAAATCTCGCGAGTGCCGCCTTATGTTCTGATTCGATAGGAATGAAAAGTCGAAGGCAAGGGAAATGAGAGAAAAAAGCGGGAACGCTTCCCGAAACGGGAATAGCCATCCAAAAGCGTCATCCCGAAGCCCCGCGTTTTCACCAGCGGGGCGAGGGATCTCGCGTGGACTCTCGATGTACTGCGCGCGAGATCCTTCGCTCCGCCCGAAGGACGGCTGCACTCAGGATGACGCCCATCGCGGTGAAACGGTGAGATAGCACCCCGGACCGCCCATGTGGAGCGGACACTCCTGTCCGCTGCCTTTGACTTTGCTCGACGCCTACACGACCGGTCCGGCAACAGCACGAACGGGAAGGGTTCCAGTCGTGCCACAGAGCACACCAAGATGACGCGGCTTTAGCCGCTGCGGGCACACGTACCGAAATACACCGGAGAAGCCGTAAGATAATCGCGATGGTGAAACGATGAGCAAAGCAACTTATCCTCTACGCCTTCCACCGTCGATCAAGAAAGCGGCACAGCGCCTGGCGAAAGAAGATGGTGTCTCGTTGAATCAGTGGATTGCCGCGGCGGTTGCGGAAAAAGTGGGAGTCGTGGAGACGGCGGCTGACTTCTTCAGGAAGCGGGCAGGCAAGGCTACCGGAGCGGGCTTGATGAAGTTTCTGCGTACCGCGCCAAAGACCGCGCCCGATCCGGAAGACGCCATGCGGTAAGCCCACCCTTTTTCGCAAAGAGCGCGAAAAAGGATGGGACACCCGGCAGTCTATGCCTTCTAGCATTTTGTTCGCTTTGCCACGGCACTGCCTCTTCGACTGAGCATCGTTTGCCGCCAACTAACGCGTTCTGGCCCAAGAAGCCTGCGAACATCTTCCTGCAGCCTCCTCACGTGCTTCTTCTGCTTTATCGCTTTGGACATCGCTTCCAACCACAACGCTTTGTAGTCTCGTCTCACGACGTTTGCCTCCCGGATCAATAGGGCTGATGAGATAACCGTGTCGGCTCAGGGTGTGAAAAACCGGGAACGTCCCGTCTGTCCCCACATTTCCCCCAGTCTTGCCCCCGGTGAACCCACCTACAGCAGGGCGGGTGGCCCGCCCTTATTGTTTTTGAACTCGCCAGCACAAATCCATCCGAGGGTGCCCCATCCTTCGCGTTCTTTGCGAAGGGTGGGCACTACGAGCCCAAAAAGCCAAAGCCCCGAGAGTCACTCGGGGCTTTTAGATACCAAAACGGCGTCTGCGAAACATCTCTATGGTAGTACGCGTTCACGCTGAATACAAGAGAACTTTAGGTATCGAGTGACCCGAGGAGGGCAAGGGAGTTGAACCCTAGTGGCTGCAAAACCACTCGACGTTTCGCAGACGCCGTCCAGTACCCACTGGCAATACCCTCCTAAACGCCCGTCTGCCAACGTTGATTCTATGGCTTGTAAGACGAGGTTAATGAATCCTGGTTCGAAAATACTTACCTCTATTCCCGATTTGGGCGCCAGAACAAAGGCACGACCGAAGCCGTGCCCTTTCATTCCTTCGCTTTCTCCGTGACTCTGTGTCTCCGTGGTGAGATTTGGCGGACAAGAGTGTCCGCCCCACACAAGCTAGTCCCTTACTCCGTCCATGAACGCGCGTAACTTCCGCGAACGCGACGGGTGGCGCAACTTCCGCAGGGCTTTAGCTTCGATCTGGCGGATGCGTTCGCGGGTTACGGCGAAGCTCTGGCCTACTTCTTCCAGCGTGTGCTCGCTGCCGTCTTCGAGGCCGAAGCGCATCTTGATGACTTTTTCTTCGCGCGGGGTGAGCGTGCGCAGGACCTGTCCAGTCTGGTCCTTGAGGTTGACGTTGATTACGGCCTCGGCGGGCGAGACTACGGCGCGGTCTTCGATGAAGTCGCCGAGATGCGAATCTTCCTCTTCGCCGATCGGGGTTTCGAGCGAGATCGGTTCCTGCGCGATCTTCAGCACTTTGCGCACTTTGGCGACGGGAATGTCCATGCGCTTGGCGATTTCTTCGGACGTAGGCTCGCGGCCGAGTTCCTGCACCAGTTGCCGCGAGGTGCGGATCAGCTTGTTGATGGTTTCGATCATGTGCACCGGGATGCGGATGGTGCGGGCCTGATCGGCGATGGCGCGAGTGATGGCCTGGCGAATCCACCACGTGGCGTAGGTGGAAAATTTGTAGCCGCGGCGGTATTCGAATTTGTCGACCGCCTTCATCAGGCCGATGTTGCCTTCTTGAATCAGGTCGAGGAATTGCAGGCCGCGGTTGGTGTATTTTTTGGCGATCGAAACCACCAGGCGGAGGTTGGCCTCGATGAGCTCGCGCTTGGCGTGCTCGGCGTCCATGTCTCCCTGGATGATCTCGCGTTGGGTGCGCTTGAGCTCGGGGAAGGAGACGCCGGTTTCGAGTTCAAGTTTTTCGACTTCGCCGCGGATGGCGCGAGCCTGGCGGCGGTACTCTTTTTTCTGCTCTTCGCTGCGGGTGGCGTCGGCCTTGCGCTCCAGATTCTGCACCTGGCGGTCGAGCGAACGCATGCCGTCGACGGTTTTGTTGACGCGCTCGATCAGGCGCTTGCGCTCGGCGTTGGTGAACCCGAGGTTGCGCAGCGCCTGCGAGGTGAGGATGATGGCCCGAGCCAGCCTGCGGCGGGCGCGGCGATGATCCCTGGGCTTTTTCTTCTGCGAAACTTCCCGGTATTTTTCTTCGAGGACGTTGGCCTTTTTGTAGAGCTTGGCCATGTCGTCGATTTTGTCGGTGAAGTCGTTCAGCCGGTTCTGGACGATGTCGTCGGTGATTTCTTCTTCGTCGAAGGTGACGACTTCCTTGATCGAGCGGACGTTCTTTTTGAGGTCTTCGCCGAGTGTGAGCAGCTCGCGGATCACGATGGGCGAGCGCGAGAGCGCCTTAAGCACGCGCAGTTGGCCGCGCTCGATGCGCTTGGCGATTTCGACTTCGCCTTCGCGCGTGAGCAGCGGGACGGTGCCCATCTCGCGCAGATACATGCGGACGGGGTCGTTGGTTTTTTCCAGCGCGCCGGGAGTTAAGTCGAGCTCGACGTCCTCGCTCTCTTCGCCTTCTTCGAATTTGCGATCGAGCGCGGAGGAAGGCGGCTTGGGGCCTTCGAGCACGTCGATGCCTTGCGTACCGATGGTGGTGAGCAGATCGTCCAGGTCTTCGGGACTGTGCACGTCCTGAGGGATGAGGTCGTTGACCTGGTCGTAGGTGAGGTATCCCTTTTCTTTGCCGGTGTCGATCAGCTTTTTAATGTCGTCGAATTTATCGTCTAGGGCCAAGAAGTTTCCTTAAATTAGTTGTTCCCGCGCCGCGGATTCGATCTGCGCACGCGTCATAACGTTTCCTGAAAGGTGGGAATCTGGGATGTTGCGGGATTGTGCTCTAGCACAAACTTATCGAGTTTAGCACGTTTGTGCTGAGCCGTCTAATGCGTAACCCGCGTGAGTTGCCCGTCCCTGACCTTTATCTCGCTGCCTGTTAAATACTTAGATGCCTTTCCGGGTCTTTTTGTTTCAGGCCCGCGGGGCTAAAGCCCCAGTTTCGAACCTCGCTCCGGCGGCGGCGCGGCTCACAGCCGCGCACTTTCAAAATCTGCCGATGCCCTGGCCGTCTTGCGCCCCTTCGGGGCTTATATTCTTCCCACTTCTGACCCACGGCTTACGCCCCTTCGACAAGCTCAGGGCAAGCTGTGGGCTGCATTCTTGCGCCGCTTCGCGGCTACTGAAGCCAATTTGGCGCTCCACTTTTTCCGAGGACTGTTGGCTACGACACAGACTCCGGAGGGACCCGTGGACTTGTATTGCCGACTCGTGCCCGTTTGCTGGCAGTTAGCCGCGGTTCCTACGCAGGCGCCTGAAAACCTGGCGACTCCGCCGCACCGGCTCCGCCTTTTGAAAACCGCGAAGGGTGGGTAGGCTTGCTTGGGCCGGCTCGCTTAGGGCCGGCTTGCTCGTCCCGCTCGCTTCGCGAGCCCCTGGGGCGGACGAGGGCGTCCGCCGCTACGTGGTTCAGGCTGTTTTCTTTGACTGCGATTCTGCCTGGCTGGGGTCGCGGAGGGCCAGGCTTACACGCTCCAGTTCTGCCAACAGATCGCGCAGCTGGTCTTTATTTGCGGCCAGGTTTGCGGCCAGGCCGGGCTTTTTCAGCTCGCGCTGAAGTTCTTCCTGGCGGCGGCGCAGGTGAACGCGGCGGAGGGCGCGCACGGCGGATTCCAGCAGGTCGGGCGTTAGTTCTTCATCCTCCTTGAGCAGGATGGTCGCCAACAGACGGCGATCGGCGTCTTCCGACGGGACCTCCATTACATCGGCAACTTCGGGGCCGGCGTTGAGCAGGGACTCAGCCAGCGATTCGGTGGCCAGTCCGCGATGCAAGTGCTCGCTCTGCAGGACGAAGGCGGCCTGACGGGCGGGATCAAATTCTTCTTCAGAGCCATCGCGCATGGAGATGCGTTCTTCGCCGGGCTGGATCTGGCGGGCGGAGGCCAGAGCGCGGATCAGGATCTTTTCCGCGTCGGTGACCTGAACGTTCGCCTGGGCTTTGACCGTCGCCGCGGAACGGGTCACTGCTACATGTCTCAGTTCCTGGCGAAGCACCGGCGAATCGATGCCCAGTTTCTGCGCGATCTCCTGGGCTAGTTCGTCACGGACGATGCGGCTGGGCACGCGCTGGATGTGGGGGAGAAGATATTTAACGGCCTTGTCTTTGCCTTCGCCGCTGCGGATGGGAAACTGGGCGCGGGCGCGCTCGATCAGGTAGTCGAAGTAGCGCTGCGAGTGGCGCAGGGCTTCCGCGTAAGCGTCTTTGCCTTTGCGGCGGATGAAGAGATCGGGATCGAAGCCCTGCTCGAGGGTGAGGACCTTGATTTGAAATTCTTCTTCGACCAGCAGACCGATGGTACGTTCGGCGGCTTTCGCGCCCGCGGTGTCCGGGTCGAAATTGACGACGACATTCTTGCTGAAGCGGCTGAGCAGCTTGGCTTGCAGCTCGGTGAAGGCGGTGCCCGAGCTGGCGATCACGTTGTGAAATCCGGCGGCGTAGACGGATATGCAATCCATCTGGCCCTCGACCAGGATGGCGTAATCGAACTTGCGGATCCATTCCTTGGCCAGCTCGAGATTGAACAGGACTTTGCTCTTGGAGTAGATCGCGGTCTCGGGTGAGTTCAGGTATTTGGGGCCGGACTTTTCGTCGGTGGCGAGCGTGCGCCCGGTGAAGGCGATGACTTTGCCGGCTTCGCTGGCGATGGGGAACATTACGCGGTTGCGGAATTTGGAATAGAAAGCTGCGAGCTTTGAGCTGCGAGCTTCGAGCTGCGAGTCGCTCATCTGTGGTCGAGAAGAGTCAACACCCCCGCCCCTTCGACTCAGCTCAGGGCTGGCCTGTCCGTCCACAGAACGGACGGACAAGGACGGGGCACCCTCGGGTGTCTTCCAGGAGAAGAGGCCGCTTTCGCGGAGAGTCTCTTCGGTGAATTCACCTTTCAGGCGGTCGCGGAGGAGAAAGCCGGAATCGGGGGCGTAGCCTATGCGGAACTTGGCGGTGGTTTCTTCGTTCAGGCCTCGGCCCAACAGATATTCGCGGGCGCGGGCGCCCTCGGGACGGCGCAGACATTCCTGAAAGAACGCGACGGCGCGCTCGTGCACGTCGAGGAGCTGGGCGCGCAGGCGGGCTTCTTTGGCTTCTCCGGGAGTGGAATAGCTGGCCTTGGGCAGCGGGATGCCGAGCTTCTGCGCCACCAGGCGCACGGCTTCGGGGAAGGTGATGTTTTCGATTTTCTGCACGAAGCTGAAGACATCTCCGGAGACGCCGCAGCCGAAGCAGTGATAGAACTGGCGGGTGGCGTGGACGGAAAACGATGGCGTCTTCTCGCCGTGAAAGGGGCAGAGGCCGGCGAAGTTCTGGGCTCCAGCTTTCTTCAGCTTGACGTAGTCGCCGATGATGCGGACGATGTCGGCCTGCTGCTTGACGGTGTATGCGAAATCGCCGGGGTTGGACATGCGGATGGCTCTTGGCTCTTGGCTCCTACCTCTTAGCTTTCTGGCTTCTCGCGGCTGCTGAAAAAATAGTTTCTGTCCACCGGCCCTCAGCGGCTAAAGCCGGCATTGATATTAGTCCGGTTATCGCAGCGCTGAAGCGCTGGGCTACCCAAAATCAAGCACCGAAGCAGTTCTTCAGTTGCCAGCCTTCTAGCTTTGGCGCTGAGGGGCCTCCTTGGAATTGTGAGGGAGAAAATGGCTGCTGGGAATATAACAGTGCGGCATGGCCGCGGAAAAACTGTGGAATACGTTGGGAATCCGTTGAGGGCAGAGGAAAAGCGGGATGTCTGAGGCGGTGAACTCCGATTTCATTTTTATGGATAGAAAACGGGGAGGGGGGCGAATGTGCATGGGTAGAGGTGCCGTCCCTGCGGAGTCTGTGTCGTAGCGCGTCTTGCGCCCCTTCGGGGCTTATATTCCTCCCACTTCTGACCCACGGCTTACGCCGTGGGCTGCATTCTTGCGCCGCTTCGCGGCTACGAAGCAATTGGAGGCCCCACTTTTTCCGCGGACTGTTGGCTATGACACAGACTCCTGCGGGACTCGTAGTGGGCTGGCAGGTTACCCGGGGCTTACGCCCCGGGCTAATGAATGGCGCCGCTTCGCGGCTTTGGGGGGGCTGCCCGCGAAACCCCAGCCCCGGCGATGCGGCCGGCTGAAGCCTCGCTCGCTGCGCTTGCTGGACGGGCGAGGCGCCCGTCCCTACACATTATTTCTCGGCACCACACATCTCTCGTCCAAGCATATTTCTCGTCACTACATATTTCTGGTCCCCACATATTTTTCGAGTCTACATATTTTTTCGTCCGGCGCATATTTCTCGTGTACACATTTTTCGCCCCGCACACATTTCTCGTGCCCACACATATTTTTCAGCCCTACACATTTCTCGTGTCCGCACATTCTTCGTCACTACATATCTCTCGTCCCCATACGTTCTTCGTCAGTACACATTTTTCGTCCCTACACATTTCTCGTTACCACGCTTTTCTCGTCCCTGCGCATTTCTCGTCACCACGCATTTCATGTTCCTGCACATTTCTTATTTGGGTGTCTCGGTGGTGCCGGCGTCCGAGGAGGTGAGAATGGATTATCGGAAGTTGCTGATTAAGACCACGTCGCTGGTTATGTCGCCCTTGGACAGCAGCAATTGCTTGCCGTCGCGCGTCCAGGAGAAATCGAAGATCCTGCCGGAGGTGAAATGGGTGACCTGGCGGGGCGGGCCGCCTGAGAGCGGCTGCTCCCAGACGTTGGCTGCGCCGGCGCGGGTCATCCGGTATTGGACTGCTTTGCTGTCGGGGGACCAGTGCAACAGAGCAGCGCCGGTCGGGAGGGTAAAAACATAAAGCGGCGGGCCGCCGGTTGCGGAGACCACGGCAAATTTCACGATGGGAACCGGCTTGCCCTCCTGAAAGGTGTAGGCGATGAATTTGTCGTCGGCAGACATGGCGAAGTCGGCGCCGCCGGCAGAGCTGGCAATTTGCGTCGGGCTTCCACCTTCCACTGCCTGCCGGTAGATTTTCGTTCCAGAAGGATCCGATATGGTGTAGGCCAGCCAAGTGCCATCGGAGGAGCAAACCGATGCGCCGACGTCCTGCGGCGCCAGGGTGACGGGGTTGGAACCATCTACGTCGGCTCGCAGGAGCTGCACCTGGGTTCCGGTGTAGTTGTCGAACAGCAGATAGCGGTCACCACAGTTCGACAGGGAGTTGAAATTGCGCACCGAGGGGATCGGAGTGGTTCTCTGCGTGCCGTCGGGATTCATCACTACCAACTCCTCGTCGCGACCGCGCACCAGCACCTTGCCGCCGGGACCGGGCGCCACGCCGGTGTCGTTTCCTCCTTCGGAAGGGAGTTCTTTGGCCTGCGCCGAATCTCCGGCGGGCGCTGTCCAGATATTGGCCACCCGCTTGGAGTCGACTGCCGCCAGCATTTTGCCGTCGCGCGTCACATCGAGGTGCCCGCCATAGTTGTCCAGATCGTTGGTAAAACGGCTGCGCTCGCCGCCGGGATAGGTGACCTGCCAAATCTGCGTTCTGTTTTCCTTCTTGACCCCTACCGGAACCAGGAGTCCATCGCCTTCCGGCAACCAGGTGGGCCGACCCAGAAAATCATCTTCGGTGGTGAGTGTCTTCACACTGCCGTCCGATACCCGGATGACGTTGAGCGCGAAGGCTCGCTGGCTCCCGATCCGCAGGAACGATGCGGCGATGTTCTGCCCATCGGGAGACCAGCTGGGGCCTGTCATGAAAAGGGCCTCGGCCTGCACATTCGCCAGAGAGCGGTCATTACTGCCGTCCGCCGCGGCGATGCGGAGCTGGATAATGTTCTGGTCGGGAATGCCGCGCAGGTACGCGATCTGCTTTCCGTCGGGTGCAAAGCCGACGGGGCTGTCGACATCGCGAAGGAGTTGACGTGGAGTCCCACCCAGCACGGGAATGGAATAGAGGTAGTGATAGAGTTGTGTCGATTTGTCGGAGCGGACGTAGTAGATGTAATTGCCATCGGGGGAAAACGTCAGACCCCAGAAGTCGGCGAGGTCGGGCGGCAGAATTTGGACGTCGCTCTTGGTGGCCACCTGCCGAACCCACAGGCTTTGATTTTCTCCGTCGCGCATGGCATAGGCGGCATAGCGTCCATCGGGCGCGAGCGCGGCCATTGCAGCTTTGCCGTTTTCCGTCAGCTTCGCGATCTGCATGTTCTGAAGATTGAAGCTGGCATGGCGGTTGAGCATCCGGTAGGCCACGAACGAGACAGCGGCCAGTAGGATCACAGCGGCCGCCGCGATCGCGGCGCGGGGGAGCGTCTTTTTGGCTGGAGGGGCTTGCGTGGCGGCCGAGGCTAATTGCGCGGAGGAGATGCGGCCGGATTCCATCGGCGAAGAAGCTGCCGGCAGAGCGCCGGTGTCGATGCGCATGTGCCCCGAGCTGGTGTCGCGGCTGACGCGCTTCAGATCAGAGCGCATCTCGGCGGCGCTCTGGTAGCGCAGGTCGCGATCCTTTTCGAGAGCTTTGTTGATGATGTGTTCGAGCTCCTGCGGAACGTCGGGGTTGAGGCGGACGGGAGCGGCTGGGGCGCGATTCAGGATTCCGTCGAAGATGATTCCCGAACTTTCGCCGCGGAACGGGAGCGAGCCGGTCGCCATCTCGTAGAGCACGGCGCCGAAGGAGAACAGGTCGGTGCGGGCGTCGAGTTCCTTGGCGCGCACCTGCTCGGGCGACATGTACGCGACGGTGCCGACGGTGGTGCCGGGGCTGGTGAGGTTCTCTTCGGTGGCGCCGGCGGTCACTTCAGGCGATGCGCCAGTGGCCAGGTCGGCGTGCTCGCCGAAGGCCACCTTGGCCAGGCCGAAGTCGAGAATTTTGGCGTGGCCGCGCTTGGTCACAAAAATGTTTGCGGGCTTGATGTCGCGGTGGACGATGCCTTCGCTGTGGGCGGCGTCGAGGGCGTCGGCGATTTCGATGGCCAGCGACAGAATCTTCTCCAGCTCCATGGGCCGGCCGGCGATCTGGTGCTTCAGGGTGACGCCGTCGAGGAACTCCATCACGATGTAGGCTTCGCCACCCTGGTCGCCGATGTCGTGAATGGTGCAGATGTTGGGATGATTCAGCGCAGAGGCAGCCTGGGCTTCGCGGCGGAAGCGGGCCAGCGCCTGAGGATCGCGGGCGACTTCCGGGGGCAGGAACTTGAGGGCGACGAAGCGATGCAGGCGGGTGTCTTCGGCTTTGTAGACCACGCCCATGCCGCCGCCGCCGAGCTTTTCGACGATTCGGTAGGACGAGATGGTCTGGCCGATCATAGTTTGGTCATTCGCGGTCTGGGCAATGCTGAAGCGGAATCTTACGTGGGCGAGGGCTTGAAATCAATTGAGAAGCGCGGGCGATGGGCGCCGAGCCAGCGCCTAGCAGGCTGCTGAAGAACAATTTCTGCCTGGCAGCCCGACCACCGCGGCTAAAGCCGGCGTCGAAAAATAAGCCAGCTATCGCAGCGCTGAAGCGCTGCGCCACCCAAAATCAGGCGCTGAAGCGAGTTTTTCAGCAGCCTGCTAGTGCACTTTTTCCCAGACAATTTTCCAGCGTGCGACGGAGGAATCGTCTTTTGCGACGTCGCTGAGGATGAGGCGTTCGCCTTCGAGGAGGTAAGGCCGGATCTGGCGGGATCCGACGTATCCGGGATCGGTCGCCACTTCGGGTAGATGAACGATATGCTTCTGCGGCGCGTCGATCTCGTAGCGGCCGCAGTAGGCGAAGGAGCCGTCGGCGGCGGCGGCTTTTTCCTGGGGCGCAGGGTGGAGCGGATGCGCCCATTTGGGGCGATCGGGATTGACCAGCTGCGCGCACATGTAGCCATCGCGCTGGTACAGGAGGAAGCCCTGGGCGTGAGGCCCGAACGACGGGAAGGGGCGAGTAGTCCCGTCTTTCAAGGTTTCTTCTGTGGAGACCAGCTTCCAGGTGCCCACGATTCGATCACGAATCTCGGATTCGGTTTGCGCATGCGCTGACCGGGTGGAAAGAGCTAACCCGAGCAGAAGCAGGAGAGAGATTTTCATGTCGGCTTGCCTCCGAGTCGCACTTTCGGATTGGTGCAGGAGAATGCTAGATCTCACCACTAAGGACACTAAGGGCACGAAGGAAGGCTGCGAGGGTCGCGGTTCGTGAGACTTCTTGTCCTTCATGGGCTGTCCTTGGGGCACCACCTGCGGAAGGGTAACACGACCGGTGTTGGACGATGGATTGGAGGAGATGGGGAGCGGGGCTTCCGGCCGGGGCTTCAACTTTTTTGAGGAGCCGCCGATAGGTATCCCAGAGGCTTTATCTATGCCTACGGTCGAGAAATACGCGGCCTCTATCGTGGAGCAGTATCACGTGGAGGCGGACACGGGATCGGCGGCGCATCGG
>Ga0316363_10000116_pt1 | contig 123360 bp, 95 predicted proteins | sample Sb_taG_3_FD_200459 | JGI IMG/M metagenome (GOLD analysis project Ga0316363, IMG submission 200459) | Peat soil microbial communities from Weissenstadt, Germany - Sb_50d_a_PC metaG (v2) (version 2) | ecosystem: Environmental > Terrestrial > Soil > Wetlands > Peat | place: Germany: Weissenstadt... | reverse complement strand
GTAGCCAAGTTCGTGCGGGAACTTCGATCCCTGGGCTATCAGGTCATTCCACCCGTCCCTACTGCGGGTGCATCGGTATAGGTTTTCGACCGTGCCCCACAAGCGGGGCTTACTTCGCCGCCAAGGCTCCCGCCAGAAGGAATACCAGCGGCGCGTTCCAGTTGATGGCGACTTCATTGGCCGCGTAGGCTTCCTGATCGTCGATGTACCCTTTGGCGGGCGGAAGATCGGCCGGCACCTTGGCGCGCATGGCGGGGTCCTGGCGTCCGCGGTTGGGACCGCCCGACAACAGGCCGGGCCACGGTTCCGCATTGTTGTCGGCGCCGCTGGGGCGATGGTGCGGGTGGCGGAACGGGTTCTCGCCGACCTGCGTCACCCAGGAGAGCGAAAACGTGTTCCTCCCCAGCAGGTAGTGCAGGTTCTCGATGGCGGTCTCGACGTAGCGCGGGTCGGGCTTGAAGGCGTTGGCCACCAGGAGTTGCATGCCGTAGTTCGCCGCCACGGCGTTGGAGCCCCACACGTAATCGCGCGAGGTCATGCTGATGCGGTAACCGCCGGCGGCGGTTCGCTTGACGATCTCATCGGCGGCGGCCAGCGAGTCCTGCCGGATGGCAGCGGACGCGGCGGCATCCTTGCCCCCGCCGAGCACGTAGGTCCAGAGCGCCAGGTTCGCCACGTTGCCCCAGGTCTGCGGGGCGATGGGGCGGATCGACTTGCGGAAATCCGCGTAGTGTTCCAGGAAGTATTTGTGGTAAGCCTCTTCGCCGGTGGAGCGATACAGTTCCGCGGCGGCCCAAAGGTGTTCGTCGCTACAGTTGCCGTCGCCGTAACCGCCGGTCGAGACGCCCTGCGGATTGTTGAAGGTGATGCCGGGGTTCTTTTCCAGCCAGGCGAACGCCTCGCGCGCGGCGCGCAGGCAGGTGGCGGCATACCGGGCGTCGAACGGCTTGAAGGCGCGGGCGGCACTGGCCATCACCGCGGCGAAATCGCCTGTAGCGCAGGAACTCTTGAACGGCTCCTTGCCGGTGCCGATCACGTAGCTGACGAAGGTGTCTTTCTCCGGCATGATGAAGGCGCAGAATCGCTCGCTGGTCTGTTTGTGCCAGACGCCGCCGTCTTCATCCTGCATGGTCAGCATCCAGTCGAGGTTCCAGCGGATCTCGTTAAGGATGTCGGGAGTGCCGTTGCCCGTCTCGGGCAGATTCAGTTTGACGTCGCGGAGGCGCGGCGCGAACATTTCCCAGGCCCACAGCAGCGTGCCGGTGGAGATCCCGGAGTTGACCACGTAGCGGCCGTAATCACCGGCATCGTGCCAGCCGCCCTTGGAAACGTGCGGGCCGGTCTTGCCCGAGGAGGCGTGGTAAGCGCCTTCGAGGTGGCAGGCATCGTGCTTGTAGCCGGGAAACTCGGGGCCCAGGTCCACGGCGATTCCGCAGCGCTGCCCGTAGAAGGAACGCATGGCGAGGTAGTACGCGCGCGAATAGACGTCAGGCCCGACGGTGAAATTCCAACTCCGTCCGACGCCCGGGACGTCGAGGTAATACTTGCCGGCTCGGGTAAGCCTGGTGAAGTCGGCGGCCTGAACACGGTCGCCGGAATCGGCATCCTCGACGGGGTCCGAGAGAGTTCCGCGGAACGCCACCGCATCGTTATCGGCGCGCCGGACGGCAAAATCTTTGGCGGCCTGTTTGGCGGCGACCAGGGCCACCTTGGGCGCGCCGGTGAGATATCCAACCTGATCGACCTTGATCCCGGTCGTGGGCGCCGCCGCGAAAGCCCAAGCGGCCATCAACAGCGGAAGGAGCAATTTCATACGCGAACATCGTAGCTCCTGGCGCGTGCCGCAACTACCTCTCCACGGGCACGTGAATCACGGTGAGGAGATCTTCCGGCCTGGTATTCTGCGGCGAGTTGAGGTACTGCTCAAACGCGGGAGCCTCGCGCAGCTCGTAGCCGCTCTTGGGCAGCCATCCGCCATAGAGGCGCTGATAGGCCTTGCCCAAGCCGTCGTACGGGCCGCGGTGAGTGAGCACCGCACAGGCGCCGCCGACGAGCTCGAGCACGCCGAATTCGCCCTCGGGCTCGACCGGGCGGCTCACCGTAACGGCGGCGTCGTAGCGGACCTTGTCCGGCGGCGTGACATCCGGATCGTCGTGGACGATCCCGATCAAGCGCATCCCCGGGCCGAGCAGGCCGCGCGCTCCCGCCCAACCCATCAGGCGGCCCCAGGTGGCGCCCACCTGCCCGTACGGCCCCACATGGCGAAGGAAAACCAGCCGCATGGGCGGAAGCTCACCCACTTCCACCGGCGGAGGGTCGCCGTAGTCCGGCGGACGGTAGCCGGACACATCATCGTAATGCGTGCCGGAAGCGGACTCGGGCGCGGTGGCGGCCTCCGGGCCGTGGGCCGCGCGATAAGCGGAAGGGGATACTCCGAACATGGCTCCAAATGCCCTCGTGAAGGATTCGTGGGTTTCGAATCCGGCTTCTAATGCGATTTCGGTGACGGACTCGCCGAGCCGTTTCAGATGCCGCGCGGCGCGCTCCAGGCGGAGGCGGCGAATGTATTCCTTGAACGGCTCACCGGCAAGCCCGCGAAAAATGCGGTGGAAATGGAAGCTGGAAAACGCCGCCACGGACGCCACGCGCTCCAGGTCCAGCTCGTCGTCCAGATGGTCCTGGATGTAGACCAGCGTGCGGACGATGCGCTCGTGGTAATCGCGCTCGGTGGACGGTTTCATGACCGGGCCAGCCGCGCCGCGCCGAATGCGAAGACGGGGAAGACCAGGTAGTCCAGGCCGATCGCGGAGTAATAATGCCCAGCGGTCATCTTCATGGGGCCGTAGGCGAACATGGGATAGTCAAACACCAGGTTCACCAAGAACCACAGGGCACCGGTAAGGACGGCGTCGGGAACCGAGACCGTCCGGTTCCGAAAGTAGACCGGCAGAAGCGCAACGGCGGTCAGGAGAACCACCAGGGTCATGAACGTTTCAAACAGCGCGCCGTTGGCCTGTTTCAACGGGAAAGCCGGGATCGAGATGGCGAACGGGATCAGCCAGCTCAAAAAGCCGAGCAGCGCGGCACGTTTCCAAAGGAACATCGTCAGCCTCCCCGGAGGATGCGGAAAAAAGTTGAAGAACCGCTTGCCAACGGGCGCGGCCCGGAAACGCCTTTTCAGCGACCTCCTGGTTCAGAGTCTACGATCGGCCTGCCGCCCGTGCTTGACGGTTTTTGCGGATTTTTGATTTTAATCGTGCCGGTAAACTTTGACTTTCAGGAGGCCGATTCGCGGACCTCGCAGCATGAGCCGGACGCCGCCGCCGGTTTCATCGCCGTTGAGCCGCCGGCCCGGTATCCATTGGCCTTTCGCATATCGCCCTTCGTCGACGGTCCCGATCGCGGCGATTCCAGGCCCGGGGGAATCGGGCCGGAAGGCGACTTGCAGGCCGGAGCCGACGACCAGAAACTCGTCCGGAGCGGTGTTGACGAACAGGCCGAAGGCTTTGGTCTCCTGCGCCTGCGGCGCCTGCGGCCCCTGCGACTGCGGCAGCGCCGGCTGCCCGGGCGGGCGGCGTCCCGGGAAGCCGATCTCCAGCCGATAACCGCCGAACGCCACACTCTGGCTGTTCTCATCGCCCTGGAGCACGGGGAGCACTTTGCCCTGCGGAAGGTATTTCGCCAGCACGGGGATCATGTTGCCCAGAACCTCGTAGGCCTCGCCGAGCGGATTGTCCTCGTTCAGGTTCTCGATGCCGAAGGGCGAATAGCCCAGCGCGGCATGCTGCCCGACGGCCCAAAACAGATTGGCCGCGCTGGCACGGGCTTCGGGAATGAAGAGCGGATTGCCCGAGCGGGTATAGCTGGCGCACACGCCCTTGAAATCGGGCAGGTAGATGTCGGGCGCCAGCAGATCGATTCTGGGAGCGGCCGCGCGCCAGACGTCCAGGACGCGCGATACAGGGCCGCCGCTGGGATATCCGCCCGGCAACTGGTCATCGCGCTGCACCAACCAGGCATTGGCATACATGGGCAGCGCCAGTTCGGACTTGCCGGCCTCCGCTACCTTGCCGACGTAGCGGCCCACATACCAGGCCATGAAGATCTCTGCGGAATGGGGGTCGGAACCGAACACCTCGGGCCACGTCCCGGAACTCTTGAAGCCGCCGGCCTCCCAGACCTTGCCGAGCTCGGGGAGGAGATGCTGCCGGTTCTCCAGGAGGTAGTTCATCAGCTCCGCGGGCACCGGCTTGTTCCACGCCGCTTCGGCCAGAGGCGAGCGGTCGCGGCTGTCGCCAAGCATCCCGGTCTCATTTTCCACCTGCATCATAACTACGGTATGTTGGGGATCGGCCTGGCGGATGTGGCGCATGAGCGCGCGAAACGCCTTGGCGTCGCCGGCGAGAGAGGCGTCGCCGAGCGGCGTCAGCTCTTCCTGGTTCCTGCCGTCCTTGGTTTGAATGCGCGGGAAGCGCTCCAGGTTGGCCTTCACCCACAACGGAGCGTAGCTGGAGTTGGCATTCTTCCAACTGGCAAACCAGATCAGGACCAGCCGCATGTCATGCCGGCGGGCCTCCTGAAGCTGGTAATCCACCAGGTTGAAATCGAACTTCCCTTCCTCGGGCTCCAGCAGCTCCCAGGAGACGGTGCCGATGACCGTGTTGAGATGCAGCGCGGCCAGCTTGTTCCAGATGGGCTTCATGTACTCCGTGCTGGACGCGCTGGAATTGTGGAGTTCGCCCGAGAGCATGACGAAGGGCTTGCCGTCGACGATCAACTGCGTGACCGGGCCGGTTTTCTTGAGGAATGGCAAGGGCGCCGAGGCTTTCCGGAGCGCCGGCGCGTCGTTTGGGCCGGGCGGCGTCTGTGCCTGCGCGGCCATGGCGCAGCCGAGCAGCGCCACCACCAGGAGATGCAGCTTCACGGGTCTCCTTTCACATGTCGAGGTTCTTGCGGGCGTACGCCACGCACGCGAGGTTGTATTCGTCTTCGGCCTTGGCCTGATCGTCGGGGCTGAGGCCGGCAATGCGCGGCAGCGGGGACTTCGGATGGTTCTTGCGCACGAGGTTCAGGACTTTCGCCAGGTCCCTGCCGGGCAGCGGGCTGTACTGGTCGTCGAAGGTGGCCCAGTATTTCGGCGTAAACACGGGGACCTTCAGCGGTTCGCGGGTGATCATCTCCAGCTCGAAGAAGACGCCGGGGTTCTTCTCGCGCAGAAACTGCACCATACCCTTGAGGTCGAGGAAGCCCTTTCCCATGGGGACTTCCGAGAGCAGGAAGCCGTCTTCGTAGTCTTCGAGCCCCATATCCTTTATATGAGCGTAGACGATGTAGGGGGCGAGCGTGCGCGCGGTGTCCATGGGATCTTCGCAAAGCGAGACGTTGTTGCCGAAATCCAGGCAGACGCCGACCCACTCGCTCGACAGGCGCTCGATCCAGGCAGCCTGCTCGGGGGAGCGCCAGCCCTTATGGTTTTCGATCGCCAGCCTGAGGCGGTATTTGCGCAGCACCGGCTCGGCCAGCTCGACGGATTTCCGGCACTGCTCGAACAGCCGTTTGAAGGGCTCGAGCGAATCGAAATCCTCGTAGCGCCGGCCGGTCATGGCGGCGTGGAAGGCCACGGCGCCGGCGTCCTTGCAGGCCTTCACCTGCGTCTCGAAAGCCGGCACGTCGCTTTCCTGCCGCGGCAGACGGGGGCTACACACCAAGAACATCTGGTAGGCTTCCAGGCGTGCGCGGAATTGCTTGATGCCCTCCGGGTCGGTGGAAGGCGGATTGGTTTCCACGCCGCCCAAGCCGATTCCGTGGCAGTGCTCGACGATGTCGAAGGTCTTTCCGCCGCGCCGGGTGGCCGCGGCGCGCAGGACAAACGCCGTGGGAGCGCCGCCCATGCGCGTGCGCGCCGGCGGTTGAGCTGGTGATTGAGATGGCGAGCCGAGCCAGGCGGTGGCTGCGCCAGCCATGGTGAGGATGTCGCGACGTGTAACCATACGGTTTTCGCTCCAGAGACGGGCGACCCGAGGAGATATTCGGACCTGTCATACCGGATCATATCACCCGGTGCGGCGCCGGACGCGCAAACCAGGCGTGTAGGGGCCTTGCCACTGGCAACATTCCTGAGACGAATGCCGCGCCGCCCGGACTACGTATTACTCATGGCGCTCTTCCGAACGCGCTCCGCCGCCGTCTTCGGCATTGAAGCGCACGTGATCGACGTCGAAGTCGACATGTACAACGGCTCGGCTCGCGACTTCGTCACCGTCGGGATGCCGGACACCGCGGTGCGCGAAAGCCGGGAGCGCATCAAATCCGCGCTCCTCAACTCGGGATTCGGCTATCCCAACAAAGCCGTCACCATCAATCTCGCACCTGCCAACGTGCGCAAGGAAGGGGTGGGATTCGATTTGCCGATGGCCATCGGAATTCTCGGCGCGATGGGCCTGGCGAGGCCGGCCGATCAGCATCTGCTGGTGGGGGAGCTGTCACTCGATGGAACGCTCCGCGCGGTGCGAGGAGTGCTGTCCATCGCCGCCTGCGCGAGGAGGCGCGGCATCTTGAACGTGGTGGTTCCAGCCGACAACGCGGCCGAGGCGGGCGTGACGGAAGGCATTCGGGTCTTCGGCATGCGGCACCTGGCCGAAGTGGTGACGTACCTCAGCAACCCCGACCAGTTTCAAGCGTTTGTGCCGACGCCGCGGGCGGCATTGCCGGCCGATGGGTCGATTCCCGATTTTTGCGACGTGCGCGGCCAGGCGACCGCCAAGCGCGCGCTGGAAGTGGCTGCCGCGGGAGGCCATAACGTCCTGATGATCGGACCGCCGGGCTCGGGCAAGTCGATGCTCGCCAAACGGTTCGCCGGGATTCTGCCGCCGCTCACGTTCCAGGAGGCGCTGGAGACGACGCAGATCCACAGCGTGGCGGGCCTTCTGCCGAAGGGAGCGGGCCTGCTCTCACAACGGCCGTTTCGCGCACCGCATCACACGGTTTCCGACGCGGGCCTCATCGGCGGCGGGGCGGGAACGCCGCGTCCGGGCGAAGTAAGTCTCGCGCACAACGGGGTGCTGTTCCTGGACGAGCTTCCCGAATTTGCCCGCAACGTCCTGGAGATGCTCCGGCAGCCGCTCGAAGATCGCCTGGTGACGCTGGCGCGCAGCAATATGACGCTGTCCTTCCCGGCGAGCTTCATCTTGATCTGTGCGCTGAATCCCTGCCCGTGCGGGTTCTTTTCCGACGCCACCCGCGAATGCCGCTGCACACCGGCCATCATTCAGAGGTACATGGGCAAGCTCAGCGGGCCGCTGCTGGACCGCATCGACCTTCACATCGAAGTGCCCGCCGTGCCGTACCGGGAACTGCGGGAGAAAGGCGACGGGATGGCCTCGTCCGAGATCCGCCAGCGAGTGGAGCGCGCCCGCGCCATCCAGCAGCAGCGCGGGTTCTACAACGCCCACATGCCGTCGCGCATGGTGCGCAAGCTGTGCGAGCTGGACGACTCCGGCGAGCGCACCCTGGAGATGGCCGTACGCCGCCTGGGACTCTCCGCGCGCGCGCACGACCGCATTCTCAAGGTGGCGCGCACGATCGCCGATCTGGACCAGAAGGAACAGGTGTCGGCCAAGCATCTGGCGGAGGCCGTGCAGTACAGGAGCCTGGACCGGCACTATTGGAGTTAGGGACCTGTCGCGGGGCGCCGCAAGCTCCATGTTAGAATGCGCCAGGATCGCAGCAGCCTCCCCATATGCTCGACGAGCAGCGCGGAAACAGCACGCACGGCCGCCCGCATGCCTGGCGGAGCCATTTGCTCTGGCTCTGCGGCGTCTGGGTATTGCCGCTTTGCTGGTTCCTGCGATGGATCCTTCCTGCCTCGGCCCTGGCCGCCGGCTTGGTTTTGGCCGTCGCCTGTTTCCTGGCGCCTCTTCCGGCCCTCCTGCTTTCCCGCCGCCAGCGCAATCACGCGCTCACCGAGGCGAGGAACGCCCGCGAAGAGGCGGAACAACTGAAGCTGCTGTTGGAGAGCGTGCGCTATCGAACGGCGAGATTGCGAGAAGAGCTTTCGGCAGCGGACCAGCAGGCCCGGCTGTCGCATCAACTTACGCTACTGGGCCAATTCACGGCCGGCTTCATGCACGAGTTCAACAATCCGCTGGCGATCGTGACCAGCCGCATCGAAGTGCTGCTCGAAGAACGCAAGGAAGACGCGGCGCTCTGCGGCGACCTGCAGCAGATGTTGAAGGAGACGCGGTACATGGGCAACATCGCGCGCACACTGCTCCAGGCACTGCGGCGCGAGCGTGGGAGCGAGGTCTTCGCACCCTCGGCTCCGTCCGAGGCATTGGAAGAGGCGCTGGCGGCGCTCACGTCTTCAGCGAATGAGCGGGGGGTCCGGCTGGTGCGGGAAATCGCGGATGTCCCCCGCGTCAACCTGCCCGGGCACGTGGTGAGCGAAGTGGTCCGCGGACTGCTGAACAACGCCCTCGATGCGCTCAAGGGAAGAGAGGGCGCCACGATCTGGATCCGGCTGGAACCATACCGCACGGCGGGGGCCAAGGTGGTCCTCAGAGTCGAAGACAATGGACCGGGTGTTCCCGAGAGTATCCGGGAACACCTGTTCGAGCCGTTCATTTCCCAGAGTCCCGGGCGGGAACGGCTGGGGCTCGGACTCTTCCTTGGCGCCAGCCTCCTGGACATGTACGACGGCCGCCTGTGGTATGAAGAGAGGAGCGGTGGCGGAGCCAGTTTCGTTGCCGAGATACCCCCGGCGCGTTTTACGCGAGGCCAGCCCTACCATTGGTTTGTCGGAGGCAATCCATCGTGAATCGCATCTTCGTAATTGACGACGAGGCGGCGATGGGCGAGAACATTCAGCGGATGCTGAAGTTTCCCGAGACCACCGTGACGGCTTACACCGATCCGGTCAAGGGCCTGGCGGATGCGCTGGCAAAGCCCCCCGAACTGGTGTTGCTGGACATGCGGATGCCCGGGATGTCGGGCGAGGAGGTGTTCGCACGGCTGCACGAGGCGCATCCCGGCGTGCCCATCGTTTTTCTCACCGCGTTCGGATCGTTCGAAGGTGCGGTGGTGGCCATGCGCAACGGCGCATTCGATTACCTGCAGAAACCGTTCAAGCGGGAAGACCTCTTGCTGGTGGCGAAGCGGGCGCTCTCGCACGCCGAGCTGGAGCAGGAGGTCGAGAGGCTGAGAGGACGGCTGGAGGCGCTCGGCGAAACCGACCATCCCCAGAGCCGAAGCGCCGCCATGCTGGAGTTGACCGACAAGGCGCGGCGGGCCGCGGCAACCGATGCCACGGTCATGATTCTGGGCGAGAGCGGCACGGGCAAGGAGGTCATGGCCCGCTACATCCACGGCCAGAGCCGGCGTAAGAACAGACCCTACGTGCCGGTGGAGTGCAGCGCCCTGCCGGGCTCGCTGATCGAAAGCGAGCTGTTCGGTTACGAGCGCGGAGCGTTCACCGGAGCCGACCGCACCAAGAAAGGGCTGATCGAATCGACCGATGGCGGCACGCTGTTCCTGGACGAGATCGGCGATCTGAGCGTGGAACTGCAAACACGCCTGTTTCGCTTCGTCGAAGAGCGTCAACTGCGGCACTTGGGAGGAATCGAGCCGGTGCGCGTGGATTGCCGGATTCTGTGCGCGACGAACCAGGACCTGGCGGCGAAGATCAAGGCCGGCACATTTCGCGAAGAGCTTTACTACCGGCTCGGAGTGGTCACGCTGAAACTGCCGCCGTTGCGCGAAAGGCCGGAAGATATCCCTCACCTGGCGCGGCTCTTCCTGGAGCGGTTTTCGCGGCGCTACGGCAAAAGCCTGGCCGCCTCCCCGCGATTCTATGAAGCGCTGCTCGGACAGTCCTGGCCCGGCAATGTCCGGCAGCTCAAGAACCTGATGGAGAACCTCACGGCACTTCACCCCGGCGGCGTTCTGGAGCCGGAAGACATCGCCGGCGACGCGCAACCGACCGGCGCCGCCTGCAATCTCTCCAGCCTGCCGTGGAAAGAAGCGCGGGAACAGTACCTGGCGAGCTTCGAGCTTTCCTATGCGCAAGCCCTGTTGGCTCGTTGCGACGGCAACATCAGCGCCGCGGCGCGCGAGGCCGGCGTGGATCGCAAGACGTTCTACGCCCTCCTCAAGCGAGACAGGGAGCCGCCGGCTGGGGAATAGATTCCACAGCTCCGCAGTAATTCTGGGGAATCGGCTCCCCATGCAGGCGTGTGAGCACTTCCAGTCTATTGAGATAAAAGGAGTCTTTGCCTGGCCATTGGCGTGCCCTCCATGCGGTCATGGCTCTACCGCGAAGAAGGTCCTGGCTCCCGGCCGTCCTGCCGGTTTTGGCGGCCCTGGGTTACGCTGTTTTGGCTCCACAGCCGGCACAGGCGATTCCGGCGTTCGCCCGGAAGTACGGGCTGAAGTGCTACAGTTGCCATACCATTCCACCCGCCTTGAATAAGACCGGCTACATGTTCAAGCGGCTGGGGTACCGGCTTCCTCCCGACGAAATGGATGGAACCAAGCCGGCGCCGAAGATCTCCGCGTTGGACAAGGACATCAAATTCAGCATCACCAATTCGCTCGCGCTGATCGCCCAGGGCAGCTTCTCGGTGGACAAGACTAACGATGGCATCAATCCCACCTCGAGTTCCAGCTTCAACCTGGATGAAGCCGCGCTGTTTGGCGCCGGGTCGGTTCCGGACAGCGGATTCTCGTACTTCACGCACTTCGAACTGTCTCAGGGCGGCAGTTCATTCCTGGAACAGGCGGTGATGGGCTACACCGCGGGCCGCGCCAACAGCAGCTTTTTCGTGAAGGCCGGCCAAATGCACATGCAGGAGGGAGAAGGCACGCGGGCAGCCATGTTCTACAACCTGTTCTCCGAGCCCGCTCCCGTGCTGACCAACACCAGCCCGGTGAACTTCACGCTGGACCAGCACCCGGTGGGGGTCAACGTGGGATACACATGGGCTTCGAACTACTTCAAGCAGGTGTTCGCGGTCTCGGCTAAAGTCACCAACGGGCTGAACGCCGACGGCAGCGAGATCCTGTTCAACTCCACCAAGAACTCCAAGGATTACTGGTTCGACGCCGATTACTGGTTCGGCCCCGACGGCGGCGTAACATTCATGACATACCATGGGACCAAAGACCAGGTGCAGAACCAGGGAGCCCCCGACGAGTTCACGTACCGCCCCACCATTCGCCGTTACGGTGTCTTCGGCAATTACTTGTTCTTCGACAAGCTGGACGTTCTGGGCGGGTATCTGCGAAGCGACGACGACTGGCAGGACGAGCCAGGCGCCAATGTCACCCACTTCATTTCGAACGGGTATCGCGGCGAGTTGGATTACTACATCCAGCGAGGCTTCGCGGTCATGGCCAGGTACGACCGGATGAAGCAGACTATCGGCGGCGGGACGGCGAACCATACCGATGCCTGGAGCCTCGGCAGCGAGAAGGCGCTCACGGAGCTCGGCAACGTCGTGCTGCGCGCCGCCTACAGCCACGAACGGGATCAGGACCCGGTTTCGGGCTCGGTGGTTACGGACAAACTCTTCAAAATCGATGTGCGGTTAATGTGGTAAAGGAGTGACTGATATGAAAAGACTGATCCAGATTATGATGCTGCTCGCGCCCCTCTCACTGGTGTCGCAGACGAGCAACGTGGTGCTTCCACAGGACAAGGGGCCGGATAAAATCGATGTCTCCGCCTATCCCGCGCCGATGCAAGCGGCGTATAAGGTGTTTTCGACCAAATGTTCCAAGTGCCACACGATCGCGCGGCCCATCAATACCATGATGAAGCGCGATGAATGGGAGCGCTACGTCAAACGCATGATGCACAAGCCGAACTCCGGCATCAGCGACAGCCAGGGAAAACAGATTTTCGAGTTTCTGGTCCTCGACCAGACCGAGCGCAAAGACAAAAACCCGAAGGCCTTTTTCCCGGCCTTGAGCGACGAGGAAATCGAAAAGCTGAAGAAGCAGTAACGCGGACGCCGCCATGCGCTACAGCGTAACGGTCCCCGACCGGGAGTATTTCGACCGGAACATCCCGTGCCGTACTGCCTGCCCCATCCACACCGAATGCGGGCGGTACGTCCAAGCCATCGGGATATCCCGGGACGAAGAGGCGTATTTGCTGGCCCGCGCCCCCAATCCGTTCGCCTACGTGCTGGGACGGATCTGCGCGCACCCTTGCGAGGATGCTTGCCGGCGGGGCAAGATCGACGAGCCCATCGCCATCTGCGCGCTCAAACGCTACGCCACCGAGCGCCACAACCTCGGCGCCGGGCACGACCCTGCCCGCAAGAACCTGCCGCCCGTGCCCAAGCGAGGAAAGAAAATCGCCATTGTGGGAGCGGGGGTGTGCGGTCTCACTTGCGCCCACGATCTGGCGCTGTTGGGGTACTCGGTGGAAGTCTTCGAGTCGGCGCCGGTCCCGGGAGGAATGCTCTACCTGGGCATCCCGCACTTCCGGCTTCCCCGGGAAATCATCAAGATGGAAGTCGATAACATCCTGGCCATGGGGGTTACGCTGCACACGCGCGTGACCGTGGGGCGGGACATTTCTTTTTCCGACCTGCGCTCCAGGTTCGATGCGGTGCTGCTGGCCACCGGCCTCAACAAGGGCCGCGAGCTGAACATTCCGGGCGCGCACCTGGCGGGCGTTTACAACGGCATCGACTTTCTGATCAACGTCAACCTGGGCTACGAAATCGAACTGGGTAAGCAGGTAGTTGTGGTGGGAGGCGGCAACGTGGCCATCGACGTGGCGCGCGCCGCCGTGCGGTTGGTTCAGGAATCGTGGCAGTCGGGCGCCGCCGAATCCGGCGCGGAGAGCCTCCAGCCGGCCTTGGACGCGGCACGCATGGCCCTGCGCTCCGGCGCCGAACACGTATACCTGGTAAGCCTGGAATCGCGCCGGCAGATGCCCGCCTGGCAGAGCGAGGTCGACGAAGCCGAACACGAAGGCATCGCCGTAGACAACGGGTGGGGGCCGAAGGAGATCGTCGGCGGCGACGGTGTCGTGACCGGGCTCAAGGTGCGCGCCTGCGTCTCGGTCTTCGACGAAAACGGCCGCTTCAACCCGGCCTTCAGTGACGAAGAAAAGGTGATCCCGTGCGACACCGTGGTCCTCGCCATCGGACAGCAGGCGGACCTGTCCTTCCTCGGCGGCCACGAAGAGGTACAGGTGACGCCGCGCGGAATTCTCAAAATTGACGAAAACCTCATGACGACGGCTCCGGGTGTGTTCGCCGGCGGCGACGTGGCATTCGGTCCGCGCGTGCTGGTGGAGGCCGTGGCCAACGGGCATCGCGCGGCCCGGTCCATCCACGTCTATTTCAACGGGAAGAGCACCAAGACAGTGCTGAGCCGCTTCCGCATCTTCAACAACTGGGAGATGCCGCGCGGCTTCCTGGGAATCCCGAGGCAGACCATGCCGGTGCTGCCCGCCAACCGCCGCATCGGGATCGCCGAAGTGGAACTGGGTTTCGACGAGACCCAGGGACGCGCCGAAGGGCTGCGCTGCCTGAAGTGCCAGGTCAACACTATTTTCGACGGATCGAAGTGCATCCTGTGCGCCGGATGCGTGGATGTCTGTCCGGAGAATTGCCTTCGGCTGGTGGACCTGGCCCAGGTGCAGGGCGACGAGCGGTACGACGCCTTGATTCGCAACCGCTACGGTATGTCCGCAGCCGAACTTCCCCCGGGCCAGGCGGGCGCCATCATCAAGAACGAAGAGAAGTGCATTCGCTGCGGTCTCTGCGCCCAGCGGTGTCCTACGCATGCCATCACCATGGAGGCCCTGGAGCAGCAGGAGCGGGAGGTATTCGAGTGAATTGTGGGGCAGCCGTTCTTGGCTGCCGCCGGCTTTCAGCCGGCGGGCGCCGGGTGCGAGGATTCGCGCGTGGCCTGCGAAAGAGCCGCCTGAAAGGCGGCTGCGGGCAGGATTGCCCGCCCCACAGCAAAGGGAGAAACGCATGAAGCGACGATCCTTCCTGAATTGGGGCACGGCCGGCCTGGTCGCGTTGTGGTCCGCGATCGGCGTGAGTTTGGGGGCGGTGGTCCGGTTTCTGACGCCGAGCGTATTTTACGAGCCGCCGCAAACCTTCAAGATCGGCGACCCGGCGGATTTTTCTTTCGGCCCTCCCACGTTCCTCGCCGAAGAAAAAATCTTCGTGTTCCGCGACCGGGAGAAAGGCTTCGCGGTGGCCAGCGCGGTCTGCACCCACCTGGGCTGCACGGTCGGGTATTTTCAGAGCGACGAGCGCTTCCATTGTCCCTGCCACGGCAGCGTGTTCAGCGCTGACGGCGCGGTGCTGCACGGCCCCGCCCCGAGGCCGTTGGAGTGGTTCGAAGTGACCCTGGCCCGCGATGGACAACTGAGAGTGGATAAGGACCACGCCGTCCCCGCAAGCTATCGACTTATGGTGTGACGATGAATCCGATACGAGATGCCTGGCAGTCAATCTTCCGGCGGGACCCGCTGTCCACCGACAAGGGGAAGTCCGAACTCGTCTTCCTCAACGTGTGGCTCCACATTCATCCCGCAAAGGTGAAGAAAGAGAATCTCAAGGTGAAGCACACCTTCTACCTGGGGTTCATCACCTTCTTCCTCTTCCTCATCCTGGTTACCACCGGGGTTGCGCTGATGTTCTACTACCGACCCCATCCGCCCCAGGCGTACCAGGACATGAAGGACCTCCAGTTTGTGGTCTACCTGGGCAGCTTTCTCCGCAACATGCACCGATGGGCGGCCCACGGCATGGTGATTTGCGTCTTCCTGCACATGTGCCGGGTCTTTTACACGGGCTCCTACAAGCGGCCGCGACAGTTCAACTGGGTGATTGGGGTCGTCCTGTTCCTGCTCACATTGGGTCTCTCGTTCACCGGCTATCTTTTGCCATGGGACCAGCTCGCATTCTGGGCCATCACCGTGGGGACTAACATCGGCAGTTACGCTCCGCTGGTGGGCGGGCGCATTCGCGAGTTGCTGCTCGGAGGCCACACCGTCGGCGAGTCGGCGTTACTGCGCTTCTACGTGCTGCATGTGGCGCTGCTGCCGGCCCTCGCAACGCTGCTGACCATGGTGCACTTCTGGCGGGTCCGCAAGGATGGAGGGCTCTCGCGACCGGTCTGGAAGCTGAAAGAAGAAAAAGCCGCGCAGTTGGTCTCCATCGGCGGGCCCGACACCAACGGCCCGCTGGCGGCTGTCCCCGCCTCGAAGGACAAGACCTACGGCCTCATGGAGGTCGTGACCGGCAAACCCATTTTCGAAACCGTGAGCATGGAGGAGGAGGAAGACGCCGTCTTTTCCTATCCCTATGCCTTCTTCCGCGAGGGCGTCGCGTTGCTGGTAACGGTTGCCACCGTGATGGCGGTTTCGATCTTCTGGCAAGCGCCGCTGGAGGAACTGGCCAATCCGGCAAAGACACCCAATCCGGCGAAGGCTCCCTGGTACTTTCTCGGGCTCCAGGAGCTGGTCAGCCATTCGGCACTGCTGGGCGGAGTGGTCGTGCCCGCCTTGGCCGTGCTGGCGCTCATCGCCATCCCCTACATCAATCTGACTCCCAGCCGGCGGCTGGCCGATCGGAAGTGGGCCATCCGGGCCTTCACGCTCTTCGTGGTGGTCAATGTAGTTCTGATCATCGTCGGGACATTCTTCCGCGGCCCGGGTTGGGCGTTCGTGCCGCCATGGGTCCACATTGCGGGGGGCGAATAAATGGACCGCCGATTACCGCAGTTCTTCTTCGCCCTGAGCCTGATCGTGCTGGCTCTCATGCTGGCGGCCGTCTGGCAGGCCGGCACTCCCGCGTGGAAGAATTACCAGCAGGAGTTCCACCGGCTCGAAGCGGTGGGCGAGCCCAACGCCGCGGCCAAAAGTGACGTGTTGAACGCCGCCCTGGTCATCCGGCAGGACCTGCTGCCCGGGCTGCAGCGCGTGGACCGCTGCACCACCTGCCACCTTGGTGTGGAAGACCCGACCATGAAGAATGCGCCGCAGCCCTTCGCTTTTCACGCCAACCTGGCTCCCCACGTCCCCGCCAAATTCGGCTGCACCGTGTGCCACGGCGGGCAGGGGCTTGCCACCGACAAGCTGAACGCGCACGGAAGGGTGCCGTTCTGGCAGGAGCCGCTGCTGCCCAAGGAATACATCCGCGCTTCGTGCGGGCGGTGCCATAAAGAAGGTGAGGTCCCCGGTGTGCCGGAGTTGACCGATGGCCGCCGCCTGTTCGAAACGCAGGGGTGCCGCGGCTGTCACAAGTTAAACGGCGTGGGTGGGACCATCGGTCCGGACCTGACCGAAGAGGGCGCGATCCGCCGCTTTCCGCAGTGGCTCGAACAGCATTTTCTGGACCCCAATATCGTATCGCGCAACTCGCCCATGCCCAATTTCCATTTCACGAAGGAGCAGGCGCGCGCGCTGACCTTCTACATGCTGTCGCTGACCAGCGAACAGATGGGAACCTATTACTCGAGCGTGCGGCTGATCCCCAGCGCCGGCTATGGACGGCAGTTGTTCGTTGAAAAGAATTGCATCGCCTGCCACAACGTCGGAGGTGTGGGGTCAAAGAGCGGCCCCGACCTGTCGGGAGTCACCAAACAGCACTCTCCCGGCTGGCTGGACGAGCAACTCGTGAACCCCCAGTTGATCTATCCGGGAAGCATCATGCCGGCCTATGATCTCGAGACAAACGCCAGGAAGGCAATCATCACGTTCATGGCCTCCGCCACCGCCGAAGATGCGCAGTCGATCCTTTCGCAGCGGACCAGGCCGCTGACACCGCAAGATGCCGCGATCGAGGCCGGCAAACAGAGTTTCGCCCGATTCGGATGCGTAGGCTGTCACGGCCTGCAACTCCAGGGAGGAGTTCCCAATCCCAACAGCCAGGGCGGCGAGGTCCCTTCCCTTCTCCACGCTTCGGACGACTACACCAAGGAAGAGGTGACCAAGATTATCCAAAACGGCAAAGTGCCGCCCGTCGAGAATCCGGCCAAGCCGGCCGCGCCTTTATACATGCCTCCCTGGAAAGGCGTACTGGCCGATGAAGACATCAATCGGATCGCCGACTATCTCTGGTCGCTGCAAAAGAAGAAAGACGCCTGGTAGGAACCCCGAACTCCGTCACGGACGCGTGGCCAGCGCGAACCGGGGCTGGCGGGTATCCCAGAGCAGGATGCGGCCCTCATAGTCGCCCGCAACCACTATTTTCCCGCCGTAACATCCGGTCACTTTGGTCAGCAGCGAGTCGGAAGCGACGCTCGCGCCAACGGGCTTACCGTCCTCGCTCCACATACGAATCGTCGAGTCGCGACCCACACTCGCAAGGCGGCCGTCCGGGGTGAACTGAACGCCGAGCACCCCCTTGCCACCGTGCGCCTTGTTCACCGTCGCGGCGGGAAACCCGTCGGTGGTATTCCACACGATGATCCGGCCATCCTCGCTCGCCGACGCGAGCGCGGCGCCCCGCCAACTCACCGACGTGACCGAGTCCTTGTGCTCGGCTAACTCGCCGGCCATGCCACCCGTGGCGGCTTCCCACAAGCGGATGCCGCCGCTGCGGTCGGCGGTGGCCAGGCGGGCGCCATCGGGGCTGAACTCGATCGCGGTGATCCAGTCGCTGTGTTTCGTGAGCTGGTACAGGAGCCTGCCATCGGCCGCCGAGAAGACCTTGACGACTTTGCCGGGACCGCCGAGTGCGACGAACTTCCCATCCGCGCTGATATCGGCCGCGAGCACGACGTCCGTTTCGTGGCCGAGCGTGGCCACGCGCTGTCCGGAGCGAACGTCGAACAGCACGGCCTCGCCGGACTGCACGCCGCGGCCGCCGGCAGCCAGCAGCGTGGCGCCGTCGCGGCTGAAGCGCAGGGCGTACGGGATACCCTCGGGGAAGGCCAACTGGCCCGCGGAGGCGCGCTGATCGACGTCATAAAGATAGATGCGATCGTGACCCGCGACGGCTACGAGCGGCGCCGAGGGGCTCGCGGCCAGAGCGGTGACCGGGTGGGCCCGGGCAGTTTCCAGAGGCAAGGGCTGAATGCCGGTTTGGGCGAACGCGACCGGGAGTGCAGCCAGAGCCAGCAGGGCGATTAGTGGTTGAACTCGAATTCGGTGGAATTCAGCAGGGCCCATAAGATGTCGTCATACGGTTGGCGGTCCTTCGGATTCGCCGTGATCATCGGCAGCAACCGCTCCTTCTCGGCTTCCGCCGGGTGGCGGCTCAACGCACGAATGAAAAGCTCGTCGAGAATTTCCCGCGGGTTGCGGCCGGACTTCAGCAGGCCTGGAACCACGGTGCTCCGGCCGAGCTTGTTTTCTACCGTGTCGCCGTTCAGCAGGTGCAGCACCTGCGCGAGCGTCGGCTCGAGCCGCGTTTCCGACGCGTTCACCGAATCGCGCGGGCACAGCCCGAAAGTCTTCAGGAAGTAATTGTTCGCGGTGCGGTCCCCTTCGAAAAGCTGCGCGGCGCGATATCCGACGGGAGTGCCGTTGAAGCTCGAAGGCGTCGCCGTGACCTCGGAAATCGAATCCAGCAGAACGTCGGCGCGCAGCCGGCGCAAATGCGCGTGCGAGAACTGCTGTTCGTCGTCCGCGTTGTTGGAATTCGCCGCCGCACTAAGCTGGTACGTGCGCGACGTGCAGATATCGCGAATCAGCCGCCTGGTGTGAAAATCGTACGAAGCCAGGCGGCGCCCCAACTCCTCGAGCAGCTCCCGGTTGCCCGGCGGATTGCTGATCCTCACGTCGTCCACGGGCTCCACGATGCCGCGCCCGAAGAACTGCGCCCAAATGCGATTCGCCATGTTCTGCCGGAACAACGGGTTGTCCTTGGCGGTGAGCCACTCCGCCAGCGCCACGCGCGGATCCTTGCCTTTCACGTCCGGCTCCTCCGCGCCCAGGAACCGCGCCGGCACCGGACGGCCGTCGAGCAGATGCCGGGCCGGAGGCGCGTTTACGTCGTCGTAAATATAAAACTCCCGGGCCTCCGACGCCTGCTTGCGCTTCACCCCGGTGAAGAAGCTGACGAAGCCATAGTAATCGTCCTGCGTCCAGCGGTCGAACGGGTGATTGTGGCACTGCGCGCACTGCACGCGGATCCCCGTGAAGAGCTGCGCCACGTCCTGCGCCACGGCCTTGGGATCGTACTGCCCCTGCGGCAGCATGGTGTACAGGTTCACCGGCGGATTCTGCAGGTTCGTCCCGGTGCTCGCCACCAGCGTCCTCGCGAATTGATCCAGCGGCACATCGTTCCGGACCTGTTGGCGGATCCACTGATCATAGAGGTACGCGGCCTTCCGGCCTGCGCCGAAGCTGCTGTTACTGTCGCTGTGGACCTTGAGCGCCTCGGCCCATTTAGTGGCCCAGAGGTCCGCGAATTCGTCGCGCGCCAGGAGCGTATCGACCAGTCGCGGCCGCTTGTCGGGGCTGTGATCGCTCGTGAAGCTGTGGTACTGTTCGGGGGTGGGTAACAGGCCGGCCAGATCCAGGTAGACGCGCCGCAGGAACTCCTCATCCGTGCACAATGCGCTGGGCACCATACGCAGGTTCTTCAACTTGGCGTAGACCAGCTCGTCGATGTAGTTGTTCGCCGGAATCTTCGGCCATTTGAACTTGCCGGGCGGCAGAACGATGATCTCGGCTCCGGTGGTGAAATTGGCGAAGCGCGCGAAGACGAAAGTATCGCCGCGCTTGCCGGCGGAGACCACTCCCTGGTCGTCGATGCCGGCGGTGTTCCGGTTGTTCGTAAGATAAAGCGCCAGGCGGTTCACCACGCGCTCGGAGCCGTCCGAGTAGTTCGCAATCACTTGCAGCGGGCGCCGCGTCTCCTTTCCCGAAAGGACGACTTTGTCCGGGACCATCGAAATGCCGGCCCCGCGCGGAACGCCCGCGGTATCGTCCTCGGCGCCTTCCCGGATCCAGCGCAGCAGCGTATTGAAGTATTCGCTTTCGGGCTTGAACCGGCGGCCGCCGGTGTGCGGCACCATGCCGGTCGCTTTCATCAGAAGGAGACTCTGCTCGGGAACCGCAAGGTCGATCCGGCGCCCGACAATCTGCTGAGTCAGCCGGTAATAGTCGCCCGCCGGATCGTAGCCGAACAGCGACAGGTGAAAGCCGTCCTTGCCCGCCGCGGCGCCGTGGCATCCTCCGCCGTTGCATCCCGCGCGGAAGAGCACCGGCTCCACATCCAGCCGGAAACTGACGGGGCGCGGCGGACCGTAAATCGTAGCGGCCATCAGCGGCGAGGCCAATAACAGGAGCCGAAACTTCATTTCGCCACCTCGGCGGTCCTCGGCGCATCGACCCGCAGAGTGCCGGAGCCGCTGTGCATCCGCACGTTTTCACCTTCATCGGTGAGGGCGATTTCGCAGCTTATGCCCTTGTACAGGCCAGGAAGCGCATCGCCATCCGCCGCGATCCGAAACGCCGCCTGCTTGTCTTCCGCGCCGATCTCGGGCGGCGGCTCCAGCATCTTCACGCCCTTGGGCAATTGACGAAGTATGAGCCTGGCCTTTCCGGCGAACGGCCGTTTCTGCTGTACGGCCGCGGTAATTTCGGCTTGTTTGCCGCCCTCGACGGAGGTCCGCTGCAGGTCGATCGTCAGATACGGCGAGGTCACCCGCAGTTCCACAAACTGCGACGAAACCCGCACGCGACCCACTCCGCTATAGGCGTCGCCGCCGGTGCTCGAAGCGTTCAACGCGACCTTGTATATTCCCGGAGCAGCGTTCGGCGAAGCCTGAATTTGAAACGCCGCTTCGTCCTTCCCGGCAGGGATGGTCACGGTCGGCCCCTTGGATACTCCGGGAGGCAGCCAGTCCGGCTGGATCTCGACTGGCCCCTTGAAATCGCCCTGCCGGGTAACCTTGGCGTGGAGCAGCAGATCGCCGCTCTGTGCCAGCGCGATCAGCGGCTGCTCCAGTTCGATGGAGAACGGCGCCGGTTGCGTCACCGCCAGGGCGTAATTCTCGAGAGAGACAAAATGCCACGGCAGCTCGCCGGGCTGGTTGGTCAGCGCGAAACCCTGGCGCGAACCGGTCTCGAGCGGCACCTTGCGATCCACGGGGCGGGCCAGCAGCTCAATCGGAGCAGCCTGCTGCGCGGCATCTGGCGCTGCCACGAACTGCACCGGAAGCCGCGTGACGCCCTTGGTGTAGCGCGACGCGATCATGGTGACGCCGCGCGGCAGCCCAACGGCCTCCAGTTCTACATCGCCCTGCCACGTCGTTCCCAGGCCGGGCGCGAGCTGCACGTCCAGCGTCCAGCGATTTCCCTGCGGGACAACCAGGCCCGTCAGGCGTGGGATCTGATAACCGTCGGGGGCCGTGATGTGCGTGTACATCGTGTCGCGGAGCGGCCCGATCTCGATGCGATAGACATGGTCCGGCCCGCCCGCGCCGGTGGCATCCTCGATGCCCAGCAGGTAATCGCCATCCGCCGGCGCGCGGAACACCGCTGCCGGGTCCAGTTGATCTTTGATGTGCCAGTTGGGGCGCGCGGAGGGCAGGCCGAGGTCCTGGAGTTTCGAGTCGTCGGCCTCGACCAGGTTCTTCGCCGCATTCGCCGGGCGGATCCAGATCCTCGGATCCACGGGCGCACCGAGCGTGCGGGCATAGACCCGGACTTTCCATGCTTCTCCGCGCCTGGCGGAGAACCGGTACGTGTGGACGTCGCCCGGTTTTTCGAGGATGCCGTTGAGGGCGGCCGGAATCGCCGCGGCGCACGGTCCGGCGCCGCACCAGAGGACATTGGGGTACGCCGAGACCCGCAGAATATTCGGCGAAGGCGGCTTTTCGCCATCCGTGCCCGCGAAATATTCGAAATTGCCGGTCTCCGCCGGAAGCGAAATCCGCTCGGTGCGCAAACCCCCGGGATCGCCGAACACGCGCGCGTCGATCGTCGTCCCCGCCGGTCCGCCCGCGGGGAAAATCGCCATGGGCCGCAGGAAGCCGCCGATGTGCGCCCGATACCGTCCCTGGCGCGGCGGTTCGAAAATCCTCTGCTGGATCTCCACAAAATAGTTCCCCGTGCGCGGAGCGATTATGGAAACGACCGGATCCTGTACGTAGAGCGGATTGTCGTCGTTGCCGCCGAGTTCCTTTCCATCGGCATCCAGGATGCGGACCGCGAGATCCAGTTCGCCGCCGTAATGCAAAGTCCCCAGCCGCGCCGCCTCCACTTCCACGGAAATCCGCTGTCCCTCCCGTGCTTCCACGCGGTAGCAGTCGCGATCCATGTCGGGCCCTGGCAGAATCTCGCCCTCCACCGTGGAATTCAGCGGTATGGGCTTCGCCTTCGCCAGCGTATCGTTCTCGCCGATCTTCGTTTCCGATTCGAGAACCGTGGGAAACCGGCTCACCCAGAACGTCACGGCGTCGCTCAGCGCGGCCGCGGTGCGGACGCGCAGCACGTGCTCGCCCAGCGGGCAGTCGGGCGCAATCTGGAACTTCACGCGGAAGCCGTCGCCCGGCTTGGGCAGGGGAACGAAATCGCTCGCGCGAATTCCTGCTTGATAAAAGAGGACCTCGCGCGGCTCTTCGAGCGACACGCCGTGGAATGTGACCTCGACCGTCGCGCCGCGGCTCCCGCCCCGGGGCAGCAGGTAGTCCACCATGTATCGCGTGTCCGCATACAGGCTGGAGGCGGCGAGCACCGCCCAAACGATGATCCGGCGCATACTTCTAACCGATCAGTCCATCAACCGGCTTGCCGTCGCGGACGATGTTGATAGGCCTGCCACCCGGAGCAAGCAGGCGGTCCTCGGAGTTGATTCCCATCTGGCGGTAGACGGTGGCCAGAAAATCCTCCACGCTTACGGGGTCGCGATCGGGTTCGCTGGCAGTGGCGTTCGACGCGCCGTAAATCTGCCCGCGCGTGATGCCGCCCCCGGCCAGCACCTGGGAATAAACGCGGGCCCAGTGGTCGCGGCCGGCATTCTCGTTGATTTTCGGAGTGCGGCCAAATTCCGACGTGACCATCACCAGCGTGGAATCCAGCAGCCCGCGCCGGTCGAGGTCCTCGATCAAACCGGCGAACGCGTGATCGAACGCCGGCATGCCGTTGCTAACGGCTTCCTTGATGCGCAGGTGATTGTCCCAGCCCTCGGTGCCGTTGTACATCACCGTGACCAGCCGCACCCCGGCCTCCACCAGGCGCCGCGCCAGCATGAGCTGGCGGCCGACGCCGATGAGCTGCCCGCCGCGCGGATTCCGGTACTCGCCGTACAGCTTCGTCATGGTTTCGGGCTCCCCATCCAGCGAAAACGCCTTCCGCGCCTCGGCCGAGCTGATCAGCCGATACGCCTGCTGATAGAACTCGCTCATCGCGTCCAGCTCCGCGGGATTGCTCTCGATCTGCCGGAAGTGATCTTCGAGCGCTTCGCGCGCGCTTCGACGGCGCTCGAAACGCTCTTCCGCGATGCCCTTGGGAAGCGAAATATCCCGTACCCGGAAATCCTTTTGCGCGGGATCGGCGCCCAGCTCGAAAGCGCCGAATTTCGAGCTCAGGTAGCCGGTGCCGCCCGCCGGCGGGACACTCGGCAAGCCCACGTAAGCCGGAAGATTCCTGCGCGGTCCGAACTCGTGGGACGCCACGGCGCCGATGCTGGGGTGCTGGATCGCGGGCGTCGGGAGATAGCCGGTGAACATCTGGTACGTGGCCTGGACGTGGTCGGGAATGCGTCCGGTGACCGACCGCACCACCGTAATCTTGTCCGCGATCTCCGCGCAATGCGGCAGATTCTCGCTGAAAACCACTCCGGCGAGTTTGGTTTTGACCACGCCCAGCGGTCCGCGATACTCGATGGGCGCCTCGGGCTTCGGATCCCACGATTCCTGGTGCGCCAGGCCGCCAGGAAGAATGATCTGAATCACACTTTTCGCCGGGCCTTCCTTACGGTTGACACCGCCGGTGGCGGGCCGCACCTCGCTGGCGAACAGATCGGCCAGGCTCAGGCCCAGTCCACCCAGCAATCCGACCTGAAGGAAGCTCCGCCGACCGAACGCCGTCGGATACCGAGGTCCTGAACAAGCGCACTGCTTCGACGCAGTCATCGTGGATCCCCTCCCAGGTGACCTACCCTACATACGCAGGATACCGCCAGAACGCACCTTATTAAAACCGCGTTGGGGGGTGGAGTTGCGCAACCGCACAAAACGCCCCCACTGCCAAGGGCCAAGCCCCTAATTCCCACCCGGAACTGCGCGAAACGCCCCAAAATGTAAGCACCTCGCGCAGGTTGGCGCTGCCACAGGCACCAGAGCGCGGGGAGTCGTTCTCTCCGACATCGCCCGCTTCCTCCACATACGTAAGGCAATTCCTCACCACCTGTCGATTTTTGCGCCTTCTTCCCCGGCCTGCTCGTCCTCAAAACCAACTGTGGATGATAACTTGCTGGTAGAATACAATACTTTAGGATCTTGTATACTCTTATAGGAGAAGTGTGATCCATGAGAACGCATCTGGTTAGTGCACTACTTGCCCTAGCCCCTGTAGTGTTTTTCAACACCGCATCCGCCGACGACGACCGGGGCAAACCAGCCGTGGACTTTGCCCTCACTGCCAGGCTCAATGGCAGTACTACATCCCTGGGAAAGACCGGTGTCGTGGTGAAAATCCAAAGTGCCGCCATTGCGAAAGACGGCACCATTACCGCCCGTGCCACGATTGTGGATTCCGACGGCATCCCCCTGGACCGATTGGGCGTAGCCACTAAGGGTCCGGTCTCCATGAGCTTTATCGCCGCCTACATTCCCTCCGGCCAGACCCAGTACGTGTCCTACACCACCAGCGTGGCCAGTGCCACGCTGAACAGCAACCCGTCTCAGACCCAGGCGGCGAACGATTCCGGCGGCACCTTGACCACCAACGCCATCGGTGACTACACCTATACGTTCAAGACCAAGGCGCCAGCCACCTTCGACGCCACCGCCACGACCGCCATCGGGGTCTCCGCTCAACGCAACCTGGCCGAGTTCGGCACGTTCGATGAATGGAGCGAGACCGCTAACGACGTCTTCAATTTCGTTCCCAACGGATCGCCGGTGAAGGTGACGCGCTCGGTGGTGACCACCGCTGCCTGCAACCAGTGCCACGACCCGCTGATCGGCCACGGCGGATCCCGCTTGGAGGTGGAACTGTGCATCCTGTGCCACCAGCCGCAAACCATCAATCCGGATACGCAGCTCACCCAGGATATGAAGGTCTTAATCCACAAAATCCACATGGGATCGAGCCTCCCCAGCGTCAAGGCCGGCACCCCTTACCGGATCTGGCATCGCGGCGCGTGGTCGGACTTCTCCACCGTCGTTTTCCCGCAGGACGTCCGGAATTGCACCACGTGTCATGCCTCGGGCGCCACCCAAGCCGACAACTGGAAGACTAATCCCGGCGCTGCGGCGTGCGGCTCCTGCCACGACGATGTGAACTTCGCCACCGGCGCGAACCATGTCAACCTGCCGCAGACCGACGACAACCAGTGCAAGAACTGCCACACCTCGAGCCGCGTCCAGGATTTCGATGCCTCCGTCCCCGGCGCGCACCTCATCCCCATGAACTCCACTGCGCTCCCCGGACTGGTCACCAAGGTCCTGAAGGTCGATGGAGCTACGCCGGGTAACGCCCCCACCGTCACGTTCAGCGTGACAGACAAATCCAACAACCCGCTCGATATCAGCAAAATCACGAGCATCCGGGTGGTTCTGGGCGGCCCCAACACCGACTACAACACCGGCCCGGGCGCCATCCGCGTTTCCGAAACTCCTCCCGCCACGACGCCGGGCAGCAATGGCGTGTACGTCTACACCATGACCAATAAGATCCCGGTCGGCGCGTCGGGCTCCTATACGGTTTCCATCGAAGCCAGCAATACGGTCACATTGAATCCCAACACGGTGCAATCGACGGCGGCTACGGACGCCGCCCTGCCGGTGGAATTCTACTTCTCGGTTGACAAGAGCCCCGTGGCGCCGCGGCGCCAGGTAGTATCCACTGCGAAGTGCGAGTCCTGCCACGTGAATCTGGAGTTCGTCCACGGCGGCACTCGCAGTTCCACCCAGGAATGCGTCATCTGCCACGATCCTGCCCTGACGGATGGCACCTCGGGTCAGAGCGTAAACCTGGCCTGGCAAATCCACAGCATCCACCGCGGCGAGAACCTGGCCAACCCGTACGTGCTGGGAACCACCAATTACCAGGATGTCCGGTTCCCAGGCGACCTGCGGGATTGCACCGCCTGCCACTTGAGCGGCACTTATCTGGTGGAGAACGTCGGGGCCAAGGCGATGGTAGCCAGCCCGGGCGGCTTCACCAAGACTACGCCCCCGATCTCGGCTGCCTGCCAGGGCTGCCACGACGACGTAGGGACCGCTTCCCACGCCCTGGCCAACACCACCGTCCTCGGCGAGAGCTGCACCGCCTGCCACAGCGCGACGGAAGAGTTCTCCGTGGATCGCGTCCACCAACGGATCTTCTAACCTTTAACCTTCGATTACCCCCGGGGCGCACGGTGGCATCATCGTGCGCCCCATTTTTTGGATCCGGACTCACTCGAACTATGTGCCCGAGCGCTTAATGGTGAATTCCCTTGCCTGGCCGCCGCCGCCCTCACGCTCACGAGTCATTTTGATTGAATCTCCACTGACCGTGCCTTTGTACAAGATCTTGATCGAGTTGCCGCCGAAATCCAGCGTGGTGGAAAACGAGACCTGGCTGCCGGACACTTTCCCTTCCTGCAACGGTACATCGCCCTGAGGCCCGGTCATGCTGCCGGTGAGCTTCTCCCCGTCGACCTTGAAGGTAAACGTCGTCGCAGTCGTATCGCCGCCGCGTCCCGGCATGTCCCCGGTCCACTTCCCCGAGATGTCCGCGGCCATTGCTACGGCGAGCAATAGCGCGAGGGAACAAGCGATCCTAATCATAGTCTTCATCGTGGATCCCCTTTTCTACAGGCTGAAACTCAGACCTGCGCCACCCATTGTACCCATTCCCGATTTCGAGTGATTTTGGGTGCCCGCCCAGCGTGAGCGCCGGCAAGCGGTTTTCGCGCCCGCCTCGCTATGCCGCTAGAAATCCAGCCGCGTGCCGATCTGGCCGGTCCGGTTGCCGCTGGCGCTGGTCACCTGCCCGAACAGCGGGCTGGTGATGCTCGTGGTGATCCCGCCCAACTGGTGGCGGTTGAACACATCGTAGAATTCCACGCGCAACTGCCACCGGAACCGCTCTTTGATCCTCATGTTCTTCGAGAGCGATATATTCTCGCTAATGGTGCCAAATCCGAGGATCTGGGTATAATCGGGCGCGGAGGTGCCCAGCGTCAGAGGCGCCGGCTGCGAAAATAGCGCCTTGTTCAGGTAAGTGTCCGTCGCCGAGCTGGTGTTCGCGTAGTTGAAGACCGTCCGGTCGAACGCGCTGTTTTTCATACTGCCGGCGGCGATGTTATCCCGGTTGGTGGCGCCGTTCCATCCCGTCGACAGCGGGGTAGGAGCGCTGAAACCGAGCGGCGTTCCGTCGGCGTAATTCAAGATCCATGCCATCGCCCAGCCGCCTATAACCGCATCCACCGCCCTGGGCGCCTTGGAAAGCAGAGACTGGCCCCGCCCCACGGGCAGTTGGTAGTTGACGTAGGCTTTGAACACCTGCGGCTGGTTGTAGTTCACCGGGGCTTTTTCGAGGCCCAGGTTGTAGTAATTGAGCGGTCCCGGATTGCCTGACAACGGCGCGGCCGCGCTCCCGGCGCCGTTGCTCATGGCCTTCGACCAGACGTAATCGGCATAAACGCTCAAACCTTTGCTCATCCGTTTGTTCACGGTGATTTGCAAGGAGTTGAACGTGGAAAAGCCGAGCGGAGCGTACAAGTCTGTAATTGTATTGTTCGCGCGGATTTGCGGATACTGGCGAAGCGCGCTGGCCACGGTTCCGCTGAATCCCGGGTAGGGGTATGGAATGCCGTACTTGGCGGCATCCGCGGCGCTGGCCACCGTGGAATTCAGAGTAGTGCCGAACTGGCTCAGAACCGACGGGGGCAATTGGTTGATTGGCGCCAGTGACTGGTCTTTCTGCCCGGTACCTTTATTGGCGACATAGCCTACGTCCAGCATGATGTTCCCGGGAAGTTCCCGCTGGATATTCAGGTTCCACTGCTGAACATACGGTATCTTGTCATAGCCGGGAGCGATCATCGTGGCCCCGCCGATGTTGTCCGCATACGATCGGTTGAACACCGGCGGCACGAAGGCGTTGGTCGGGAATCCATTGTCCCAGTTGAAAATGCCCTGCCAGGGACTAGTCGGATTCGCGCCCAGATTGTAAGTGCCCGCCCATGGGAATGAGGGCGTCTGCAATCCATAACCCTCCTGTGTATCCGGAGAATAGAAGATCCCGTAGGCGCCGCGGATCGTCCACTGGTTCATTGGCTGCCACGCGAAACCGATGCGCGGGCCAAAATCCTTCCAGTCGATATTGCCGAAGTAGGTCTGTCCGGTGCAAACGGCGCTGCAACTGCCGCCAAAAATATAGGCCCCGTTCAGCCCGCTGAGCGGGTCCGGCTGAGTTGGACTCCAGGCTGCCAGCCGGTTGTAATCCTCCTGGAACGGCGTCTGCACCTCGTAGCGCAGGCCCAAATTCAGCGTGAGCCTGGCGTTCACCTTGAAATCGTCTTGGACAAAAGCGCCGTAATACTTGTGAATTTCGCCCAAGCCAACGGGCGCGGACATGCCGGCGCTGTAGACCTGGCCCAGCAGGAAGCTGGCGAAGGAATACCCGGTGCTGACACCCGAGAACGCCTCGCTCGGAATGGAAGTCGTCAGGGCGCTGAACGTGAAGGAGGGGTTGCCGTGCGGCCGGTCGTTGGTATAGTTGCGGCGGAAATCGATCCCGGCTTTGATGAAATGCCGGCCGTGGGAAAAGCTGACGGTGTCGTTGAATCCGTAGCCGTTGTAAACCTGAAAATCGTCCTGGTTGTTGCCGATATTGGATAACCCGTAGATCGGGCCGCCACCCCAGTTCACCGAGGGATACCCGGCGCTGTCGATGTTGGCAATGCCCCATTCCTTGGCGCCGTCATGGGTGATCTCCTGGTTGTAATTCGGATTGGCCATGCGGTTGTAAAACACGGTGAAATTGTTGAGTAACCGCGGCGTGATGGTAAAGTCCCATGACGCGCGCGCCAGCGAGCTGTGGAGCGTCTGCAGATTCTGGTCGAAGAGCGGTCCGCCTAAAAGCGGGTTACTGGGATCCCAGAGATTGCCGCCGCTGTTGTTCAGGTAGCGCGGGCGGTCGTTGTAACTATAGGAAGCGCTAAGCCGGTTGCGGTCGTTGATGGTCTGGTCGACCTTCTGAGTGAAATTGTATTGGTCGAAGAGCGGGGTGCCGCTGCCCGATTGGACAGCGTTGTTGAGCAACGGGTAGCTGCCGTCCGGGTTCTTCACCGTGGGGAGGCAGCACGCCAGCGCCATGGCGCTGATGGTCTTCGAGACTCTGCTGATCCGGGAAGTGGGGATGATGTTGCCGGGAAACATGGTCCCGATCCAACGCCCGCTGGGCAACTGGGAAAACGTCGTCGGATCGTAGATCGTTCCGCGGTACACCGGGTTGCCGAGCGCGTCTGTCTGTCCCGTGGCAGTTCCCAGGAGCGCGCTGAAGTTCCCAGCATATTCGTTGGGTGTGGGAAAGCTCTGAGTTGGCGAACCGGGGCCGATCGCCCGCTGCTTGTATCTCTCGTACGTGGTGTAGAAGAACGACTTGTTTTTCCCGTTGTAGACCTTGGGAATATAAATCGGGCCCCCGAAACTGAAGGCGTAGTCGAACAGCCGGTCTACCGCGCGCGGCGCGTTCCGAAAATTGTTGGTGAAGGTGTTGGCGTCCAAGGCTTCATTGCGCATCCCGAAGTAACCGCTTCCGTGCACCTGGTTGGTGCCCGACTTCAGAACGAAGTTGAACACGCCTCCCTGACTGCGCCCGAATTCCGCCGACTGCCCGCTGGTTTGCAGCTTCATTTCCTGCAAGGATTCGGAGGACACCGAGGTCTCGGCGAAGTCGGCCATGTAAGTCGTGACGGACGCACCGTCGAGCAGCACCTCCTTCGAAAAACTGGCGGAACCGTTGATGTGCGACGTCCAGGTGCCGCCGGAGGCGCCGGGCATGATGGAGTATGCCAGAGCTTCCGGATATCTCCCGCCACTGATCGACAGCGGCACGTCCAACAGGTCCGAGCGGTTCAGGTTGGCGCCAACCTCGGGAGTGTCCGTATTGATGTAAGTGAGCTGGCCGGTCACCTCGACCGATTCCGTCACCGCTCCCACTTCCATCTTGGCATCCACGCGGACGACGTCAGTGACGTCGAGCCCGACGCCCGTCCGCACGAGCTTCTTGAAGGCCGGCGCCTGGAAGGCAACGTCATAGGTGCCGACGATCAAGTCCGAAACCGTATAGACCCCGGCGCCCGACGTTGCGGTTTCACGCACCACGTTGGTCGCCGTGTTTCGGACCGTCACCTTGACGTCCGGAACCAAAGCGCCGCTGGGATCGGTGACGGTTCCCGTGATTGTACCGGTGTTCAACTGCGCAAATGCGGCCGCGGCGCACAAAAGCGTCAGCACTGGAAGCCGGGAGCGAAATGTCATTTTCGTAACCTCTAAGCAAAATTCCTCGACGCTCACCGCCAGAGCGAAGAACGCCGGGATCATCGAGTTTTGGTGAGACTCATGGTATTTCGCAGCATTGACGATGTCAACCGTCATTTGCAGGTGCGTTTTTCTGGTTGTCGAGGCTCGATTCGGGTGGAACCGAGCAATGCCTTGCGTTAGAATACAGGCCCATGAAGATCCGCAAAGCAGCTATCTCGACCCTCGCCGGCCTTGCCTGCCCGCTGGTGCAATGGAGCGCGGACGGCACGCGGCTGATCTGTTCGTTTGAAAGTCCCGCGGAGTTCCAAAGGATCAAGACCACCGATTCCCGCATCACTCGCGTAACCCAGCACGCGACCGACGGCCGCTACGCCGCGCAGGTGGACTTCGAAGCAGCCGATCAGCCCAAAATGGAGATCGCGCCCCAGACCGCCGACTTTCGCCCCTTCGCATCCGTGGCCCTGGATGTCGTGAACCCTTCCGACGAGTCCTTGAGTTTCGCCATGGAAGTGGAGGACGCTTCCGGCGCCAAGACCGTGGCGCGTACGGCGTTGCCGCTCGGAGCGCGCGAGAGCGCCACGTTCGCTTTGCCGCTGAATTCGCCGCCTCCCCTCGAAATGGGCATGCGCGGTGAAGCCGCACTCCCCGGTTTCCGCCTCCTGGCGGAAGATCACCATGCGGTGGACACCGCTCACATCGCGGTGATTCGAATCTATCTGAACAAACCCGGCAAGGCGCGGCTCATGATTCTCGACAATATTCGCCTGCTGCCCGCCATTTCCTACGAAAAGATCGTGGATGCCTATGGCCAATCCGCCAGGGAGGAATGGCCGGGAAAGCTGACTGCCGTTTCGCAGTTCCAATCGCGAAGGGCCGAAGAAGAGGCCGATCTCAAACTGCGTCCCTCCCTCCCCGACCGCGACGAATACGGCGCTTGGGCTTCCGGCCCCAAGCTGGAAGCGACCGGTTTCTTTCACGCCGCGAAGCACGCCGGCCAGTGGTGGCTGGTCGCTCCCAACGGCCGCCTGTTCTTTTCCATCGGCCTGGATTGCGTGACCACGCGCGAAGGCGGCACAGTGGTCGAAGGCCGCGAGAACATGTTCCAATCGCTGCCCCCGGCGGACGATCCGCTGGCCGCCCACTACGAGACAGCCGGCGCCGCCACGCCGGTCGGCCTCCGCGATATCAAGTTCTACTCCGGCAAGGTGTTCAATTTCTATTCGGCCAATCTCCAGCGTAAATATGGCGCGGACTGGAAACGGTTGTGGCAGGAGACCGCCCTGGCGCGCCTGCGCGCATGGGGAGTCAACACCATCGCCAACTGGTCCGATGCCGCGCTGTACGGCAACGGGCGAGTTCCCTACACCGTGACGCTCGGCATCCGCGGCGCCGCCGGCGAAGTTTCCAGCGGCTCGGACTACTGGGGCAGAATGCGCGATGTCTTCGACCCCCGCTTCGCCCAGGCGGTGGACGACAGCGTGCGCGCGATGGCTCAGGCGCGGCGCGACGACCCCTGGTGCGTCGGTTACTTCGTGGACAACGAACTGGCCTGGGGCAACATGCGGAGCGAGCGCTCGCGCTATGGACTGGCCCTTGGGGCCCTTTCGCAGGGCGCCGAGTCAGCCGCCAAGCGCGCATTCGCCGATCAGGCCAGGGCGCGTTACGCAAGCGTGGAGCGCCTCAATGAAGCGTGGGGCTCGCGCTTTGCGTCGTGGGACGACTTCCTGGCCAAACCCTATCAGCCCGAGGGCGAATGGAAACCCGGCATGCGGGAGGATCTCGCCGCCTTCATGAAGGAGTTCGCGACCCGCTACTTCCGCACCATTCGGGACGCGCTGAAGAAATACGATCCGCATCATCTGTACCTCGGCTCCCGCTTCTCGGGCTACACCCGCGAAGAGGTCCTGGTGGCCGCCGAATACTGCGATGTGATCAGCTTCAACATCTACCGGGCGCGCGTGAACCCCGCGGAGTGGAGCGTGCTCGACGGTATCGACAAGCCGGTCGTGATCGGCGAGTTTCACATGGGCGCATTGGACCGCGGCATGTTCCACCCCGGCCTTGTCTCCACGCCGGACCAGGCCGCTCGCGCCGCCATGTATGAGGATTATGTACGGAGTGTGGCCGATCATCCATTATTCGTCGGCTGCCACTTCTTCAAATTCAACGACGAACCACTTACCGGGCGTCCCCGGGACGGCGAGAATTACAATATCGGTTTCACCACCGTGACCGACAGCGTCTACCCGGAGTTAGTCGCGGCAGCCAAAGCGGTGCACGGCGAAGTTTACGCCCGTCACTCGCGCGCCCACTGAGCGTCGAGGCCCCGCGCCGGCGTCAGCGCCCGGACGCATAATCGCGGTAAAGATCCGCCACGTGCCCCGACTCCGCATCGCCCGGATGAATCACCACGCGCCACCGGAACACCACCTTCTGGCCCGCCGGCAACTTCCAGTGGCTCTCCTCCTGATCCGGATCGAAGGCGTTTTTTCCGAACGGATTGAGAGCGAACAGTCCGTAGTCCCGCGCGTGCCAGTAGGTGGGATGGCGCGGGTTCTGCGGATGGTCGAACATCGCCACGCCGAGCCTCTCACCCTCCACCTCGGCGGTGTAGTCCACCCAGTTCGAACGCTTGCCCCACACCTTGGCCATGGTGGCCCGGCCGTCGGCGTCCACCATGCGCATGCCTTTCCTCTCCGTGAAGCTGTCGGCCAGCCGGATGGCGAACGCGCCTTCCTTGGTGTCTCCGAACGTCACGTCCACCGCAGCAGTGAGAGTGATCTCGAAGTCGATGGTTCGCAGTTTGGGGTCCGCGGCGAACCTCATGTTGCGAGTCTCCGTGAGCAACACCTTCCCGTCCGGATCGCGCCAGTCCATGGTTGCGGTCAGGGTCCCGGTTCGGCCGCCGTCTTTCCACTCGGCGTTGCGCACCACGATACGGCCGATGTGCGGCTTCGTATAGGAGGGATCGTTCTCCCAGAACTTCACGCCGTTGACGTCGTCGTAAGAGAACCACAGCCCGGTATGATGCAGGTGATCGCGGCTCTCCCCGGGTATCTCCTCCATGGGGAAATGGCGCGTCACGATCTTGCCCGAGGCGCTCCGCAGCGGCGCCAGGTACGGCTTGCCGGATTCGGCGCCGTAGTGGAACGTGGTGAAGGGCTTGCCATCGATGTCCACGGAAATCTGGTCGCGCGCGAAGCGGACCTGCGCCGATAAGCATGCCCCGGTGGCCAACAGGAGAGTCAGTGAGAGTCGCATTTCACAGCAAGTTTAACGCTCCGCGGAGAGTCATGCCAAGGTGCGCCGCGCGGGTCTACCGGAGATAATAGGGTTCTATGTCGCTGAAGTACATTTCGGCCGCCTTGATGGTGCTGGCGGCGTCCGCCGCACAGCCGCTGCCCGAGCTGCGCGTCGAGCCAACCGCCGGCGGTTCGATCTTCTATATCAAGAACGGCTCGGCGCAGCCCCTCACGGCTTATCTCATCGAGCTGGTCGATTACCCTGGCAGCTATTATTCACTGTGGCAGGACGATGTCTCCGCACCGGTCGCCCCCGGCGCCGAGAAGCGTATTCAGGTGGCCAACATGACGGTCGGCGCGGTGCCCGACTATGTGAAGTTACAGGCGGCTCTCTACGCCGACGGAACCTCGAGCGGGATTCCCGAGAAGGTCACTCAGCTTGTGGAGCGCCGCCGCTTCATCCTGGAAACCACCCGCGAGATGATTCGCCGCCTGGAAAAGGCGCAGTCGGCTGGCGCCGCGAAAGCTTCCGTAATCGCCGACCTGAGACAATGGGCGGCATCCATGCAGCCGCAGGGCAGGCCCAGTCGAAACTCGCAGGCGGCGATCAACCAGGCGGCGGGCCGCCCCCTCATCGCGGATGCCGCCGCCCTGCTCGATGGGCACCCGGTGGAGGAGGTGCTCGCGGGACTTCGTGCCGCGGAACAGGCGTTGGCCTCGAGTAAACCGGCGTTGTAGCCGTCCACAATCACCTTCCGGACGGAGCGGCCTTACGTACGGATTGCGGCACGCTTCTCACCCGCGTACTCGCGCTCGATCTGTTCGAGAGTCTTACCCTTGGTCTCGGGCACTCGCCACCAGACGAACAGGAACCCGATGACACAGATGCCCGAGTATAGCCAGAAAGTCCCCGCGGGTCCCAGCGCGGCGTTCAGCGTCGGGAAGCTGAACGTCAGCGCGAAGCAGGCGATCCATAGCGCCGACACCGAAACCGATACCGCGGCGCCGCGAATGCGGTTGGGAAAGATCTCGGAGATGAGCACCCAGGTCACCGGCGCCAGGGACATGGAGTAGCAGGCGATGGTGGCCAGCGTGCAAATCAGAACGGGCATGCCCCTCAGCCCGAAATAGTAGGACAGCCCCAGAAGGAAGTGGAAGACCGCTATGCCGACGCACCCCGCCAGCATCAGCGACCGCCGGCCCAGGCGGTCGACAAAGCCCAAAGCCACCAGCGTGAATACCAGGTTGATGGAGCCCGTGATGACGATGTTGAACAGGATGTCGCTCACGCCGTACCCGGCGTTCCGGTAGATCTCCTCGGCGTAGTTGAAGATGACGTTGATTCCGCTCCACTGTTGCAGCACGGCCAGAAAGACGCCGATGCCGAGCACCTTCAGCATCCCCGGCGCCAGCAACTCCGCCCACCGGCCCTCCTGTGCGTGCGGTTCTGCGGTGCCGAGCACGTCCGCGAGCGCCCGCTCCGCGTATTCTTCCCCGCCGATTCGCGCCAGAGTGCGGCGAGCACGGTCTTTCTGTCCCCGGACCGCCAGCCAGCGGGGGCTCTCCGGCACAAACAGCGCGCCCAGGAAGAAGACCAGCGACGGAACGGTTACCGCGGTGAACATCCAACGCCAGCCCAACTGCCCGTTCCACGACTGGCGGATCATTTCCGCGGTCGCGCCCGCGGGGACAGGCTCGGCGATCAGCCAGTTGACGATTTGCGCGGCGAGGATTCCCACTACGATGGTCATCTGATTCATGGACACCAGGCGTCCCCGCCATGGCGCGGGGCTGACCTCCGCAATGTACACCGGCGATACGTTGGATGCGATCCCGATGGCGACTCCGCCCGTGATCCGCCAGATGACGAACGCCGTGAACGTGGGGGCCCATCCGGTAAGCACGGAGGAGACCGCGAACAGCACCGCGGAAACGATCAACAGTTTCTTGCGGCCGAAGCGGTCGGCGCCGGCTCCGGCGACGAGCGAGCCCAGCAAACAACCGAGCAGGGCGCAACTGTTGGCCCAACCGACCTGCTGCCCGGAACCGAGCTGAAAGAACTTCTCATAAAACGGCTTGGCGCCGCCGATTACCACCCAGTCGTAACCGAATAGCAGTCCGCCCAGCGCGGCGACGGTTGCCAGCAGCCAAACGTAGCGCGCGTTGTAATGTTCTTGGGGGGGCTTCATCGCTGGTCGACAATCTCCTCTAGTAGAATCTCCAGGTTGCGATACGCCTCGAGGGCCCAGATGTGGTTCGGGTCGAGTTGAAGAGCCTGCTTACAGTCTTGGCAGGCCTCGGCGATCCGTCCTAAGCCCTGGTTCGCAAGGCCGCGGAGAAACAGGCATTCCATTCGGTTCCGCTTATCGAGGTCGTCTTCAAACAGCAGAAAATTCGGCAATGAAGTCGCGAAGTAGTCGATCGCGACGGCGGCCTTCATCCGGCGGTCGGCAAATGCGCGGAGTTCCTGGAACACCGTGCCGGCCTCGTCTTCGCGCCCGAGCGCCGCAAGGGCCAGCGCGCGGAAGTACGTCTGAAAGTTGAAACTGGTTAACGGCGATGCCGCCGCTTCCCAACGCCGGCGCGCCTCGTCCTCTCTTCCGAGCGCTGCCAGCGCCAGGCCGCCGTAGTAGTCCAGATGCCGCTCCTCCATCAGGAGGTGTTTGCCTTCGCCGAGATTCGGCGGATACGAGCGCGCGGCCTCGAAATGGTTCAACGCCGCGGAGGCATCGCCGGCTGCGAGTGCCCGGCGGCCCAGCAGGACATGGGCGATCCCATACTGCCCGGACACCAGACCTTCGCCTCCTTCCCACGGATGGAATCGCCGCGACCCGAGAATCTCGAGGGCCGTTTCAGGGCGCCCAGCCTGGTTGTACAGGCTCACCAGTTCCAGCATGAGGTCGTCTCTTTGTTCCACCAGGGGGCGATGGCTCTCCAGTGCGGCGAGGCGCTCCGCGGGCACGGCGCCGGTGCGCTTGCGCAACTGGTCGAATTCGTAAAGCAGGCGCGCATCGTGCGGATTCGCCGCGCGGGCGCGCTCGTAGCACGCCGCCGCGCGCACGGCGTCGCCCAAAACGTTGAAGCAGGCAATGCCGAGGTTCCTCCAAGGGATCGAGAATCCCGGCTCCAGCCGGCACGCCTGTTCCCAGTGTTGGATGGCTTCCGCACGGCGTCGCTTGTCGTAGAGCAGGTTGCCCAGGTAGTAGTGCGCCCGCGCGTCGCCGGGATTGGCGCGGAGTGCGCTTTCCAGAACGAGCATTTCGTCGATGCGGGCCGGAAAACAGTAGTCCGGAGACGCCTCCGCGCCACGGGTCCGGTATCGCGCGGCGGACTCCGGGTCGCTGCGATTTTCGGCGAACAGGCCCAGCGCGTAGAACATCATGGGCGACGGGCCGCCCGTAGCGAGGAAGGAATCGAGGACTCCGCCAGCCTCGTCCCACAGGCCGGCCTCGGCATAGTCGTAAGCGACGTCCATGGCGGTTTGCGGATCGAGGCGCATCGGCCGGGAGACCTCGCCGGCGAGGAACGCCGATTCATACTGGCACCAGGCATCCAGCGGGTCTGATTGGGCCGTCCCAACTGCCAGGGCTGCCGCTTCCTCCCGGCGCCCCAACCTGCGCAGAATGGCGGTCTTCAGATTGCGCGCTTTCAGGTTGGCGGCGTTATTCTCCAGCGACTGGTCCAGGTGCTCCACCGCAAGATCGAAATCTCCGCGCGAGCAGGCGATTGCGGCCAGCGCGTAATGCGCGGGAGACTTCCACGCCTGGTTCCAGGTTGCTTTATAGAAGGCCGCGTACGCCTCCTCCGGCCTGCCCTGATATTGCAGCGCGAGACCGAGGTGATAGAACGGCTCCCCGTCGTAGGGGTTCGCGTTGCGGCCCGTCACGCGGGCTATGGCCCTTCGGAAATGATCTTCGGCCCCGGCGAACTGCCCGCGGCGAAGCAGCAAAAGGCCCATGGCGTTGTTACAGCGGGCGTCTCCGGGGTCGCGCCGCAGCGCCTCCTGCCAGTAGCCCTCCGGAGCCCGCGTGGCGTGGCGGTATTGTTCGAGGTGCAACCCGGTGAAGTAGAGTTCTTCGGATGTGGCGATCCCCTCCGGGACGGCGGGCTCGGTGGCAGGGTCCGGCATTTCCGTCTCGCGGAGTTCCTCCGGGCGGTAGCGAATCAGCTCACGCCCGTCCGCCCCGAGCACCCGCAACAACAGATGGGCGTCATCCGTGCCCTCGGAGATCGGGACGCTCTCCACGAAGGGTCTGCCAGGGCACACGGCGACTTCGCGATCCAGCACTGGAAGGTCCGAATCAGTGAGCAACACCCGGGCTCTCCCGAGCGCTTCCGTGGAGCAGACGCCCACCTTCCAGCCGGCCTCGGTTCTTTCCAGGTTCACCGCCAGAAGACGGTTCGCGTTCTTGACTGGCCCGATCTCCTGTATCGGATACCAGTATTGGCGGAAGGTCTTCGTCTCGTAAGGCTGGAGCCAGGAAAAATCCGGCTGATTGTCGGTGAACACGCCGGCCATCAGTTCGATGTAGGGCCCGTCGCTGTCGGTGAGTTCGCGGTCCCAGGCATAACCGAACTCCGCGTTTCCCCAGGTCCAGAGTTTCTTGCCGGGTGAAATGTGGCGGTTCGCCGCGTGTACCAGCCCCGCCTTCCGGGCGTGGTCGTAGCCCCCGAAGAAATCGTAGGCCGATTTCGTCACCATGTACGAGGTCGGGACCGGAATGTTCTTGTACCAGGCGATATCGACTCCGGCGGTGTAATCCACTCCGTAGTAGAAGTTCCTGGCGATCGGGTATCGCGAGACGGCGCGCCTGGCGTGATCGGCCACGAAGGTCACGTCGGGCGGGAAAAAGGCCTGGTATCGATCGTGGACCCGGATGCCGGCATTCGCCCACCACAGGAATGTGTGTATGAGGGGAGTCCGGTTGTACAGCCGCACCTTGGCTTCCACAACGGCCTTGCCCGGGTAGAGGCATATCCCCACCATCCCCTTCATCCGGTTCATGGGCTCGTGTTCGCCGAGCCAGACCGTGCGGCTGCCGTCTTCGTGCTCCTCGATTCGAAAATCCACGGGCATGAAGGTCGATGGCCGGTGGTGCTGCGGCCAGTTGAACTCCACGCCTCCGGAGATCCAGGGCCCGAGAAGTCCGACCAGCGCCGGCTTGATCACGTTCTGCCGGTAGAAGAAGTCGTATGCGTTGGTCTTGTCCTGGCCCACGTGGATTCGGCCGCCGATCTCCGGAAGGATCATGAGCCGTATGTACTCATTCTCCAGGTGAACCGCCTGCCAGGAGTGATCGCGCCGCTCGGTCGAAATCCGATCCGTAAACGGCAGGGGGTAGACCCGCCCGCTGCTGCCCTGGTACACGCGCTTCTCCAGGAACATCGGGTTCTTGTCGGGCACTTCGGCCGGATAGGCCGGAATCACCACGGGTTCGATCCACGCCTTCACCGGGCCTGCTTCCGACAGCGGCGCTGCGGGCAGTTCCAATCGACTCAACGGTTCCTCCTGTGCGGGCGCTACCGGCCTTGTCTGAATCATAGTCGATCGCCGCGGCGAGAACCATTGACGATCTCCCGAAGGACATGGATCATTCTCTTGGCGGTCTGCTACCCTGAGACATGCCCCAGATCGAGACGCCGCGGCGCGTTCGCGAGGGGTTTCCCGGGCAGCGCATGATTGTCCTGCCCCGGCCCATGCTGCACGAAACGCTCGCCTCGCAGCGCCTGATGACCCTGCTGCCGTCCGACGTCGGATACTTCCCCGAGGCCAGTTTTCACTATGTGGACCGCCCTGAGGGCTGTCCCCAGTTGATCCTGATTCTCTGTGTTCAGGGCGAGGGATGGGCGCAAATCAAGGATCAGACATACGCCATCCGGCCCGGGCACATGGTGGTGATTCCGCCGGAACAGCCGCACAGCTATGGAGCCGCCGCCGAGCGCCCCTGGAGCATTCACTGGTGCCACGTCTCCGGGCCTGCCGCAGCCGATTTCGCGGGTGTCCTGCTGGAGGGGAACGGATCTCCGGTCCTGGAGATCGCGGATTACTCACGGCTGGTGGAACTCTTCGAGGAGATCGCCGACGAACTCTCGCGCGGTTACGCCTGGAATCACTTGTTTCCCGCTTCGGCGGCGCTGGTTCGATTGCTGGGCCTCACGTACAGCTTCCGAAAGTCGTTTCCGGATGCCAGTCCCGACGCCACGGATCGTATCCGGCAGGCTATTTTTTTCCTGGACCACCACCTCGACAGACAAGTCAGCGTGCCGGAACTGGCGAGAATCGCGAATTTGTCGGTGTCGCACTTTTGCGCCCTCTTCAAGAGGGCTGCCGGTTTCCCGCCTCTGGAGTATTTCCTCCATCGGAAAATTCAACATGCCTGTGAGTTGCTCGATACCACCAACCAGCCTCTCAAGCGAATCGCGCATGGATTAGGCTTTTCCGACCCGCTCTATTTTTCCCGTACCTTTCGGAAAATTCAGGGCATGTCCCCCAGAAAATACCGGCAGACGGTAAAAGGCTGAACCGCCACTTCAGGTGCGGCCCGCCCGGTCCGGAACTTGTGCGGAACGAATCGAGGTGCGGTCTTTTCCCATCCGGGTTTCGGCGAATCGTCCATGCGGTTCAGGGAATTGTGCCTATTTCAGATCCTTTAATCGGGTTAGCATCCTGTTCAAGGAGTCGTTCGCGAATGAATTCCAGGCTGAAGTGGGTTCTATTTGTGTCTCTCGCCGTGGGCTCGGTTTTTGCGCAGACGGAGAAGACAACTCTTCGAGGTACGGTTACGGACCCGTCTGGCGCCGTCGTAACCGGCGCCACCGTAGCGGTGGTGGATGTGGCCACCAACATCGAGGTCCGCCGTGTCACGACGGACAACAGCGGGAACTATGAGGCCCCCGATCTGAAGCCCAGCATCTACCGCGTCACCGTGGATCTGGCCGGCTTCCGCAAATTCCTTGCCGACGACGTCCAGCTCGATCCCGGGCAGGTCCGGCGCGTAGACGCGAAACTTTCGGTTGGAAGCACCGCCGAAACGATCACGGTGAACGCGGGCGCTGCCTTGATTCAAACCGAGACCGGCACAATCAGCGGCGAACTCGACACCAAGAAACTGTACAGCAGCACCCCGACGGTGGATATTTATCCGTCGCCGCTCTCGCTGCTGACCCTGACCCCTGGAATCCAGGGAAACGGTTGGGCTATGGTGATGGCCGGCATCCCCGTCCGGAACCTGCAGACCTGGGCGATGGATGGCGTTGCCAACGACACCACCGGCGACCAGAACGATAATCCCAACTTCTTCGAAACCGTGGAGGTCACCGCGGTAAACGCAGGCACTGATACCGCCCGCGCCGCCAACTTCAATATGGTCTCCAAGCATGGCGCCAACGGGTTCCATGGATCGTTGTACTGGAAGGAAGAGAATTCGGCGCTGAACGCCCGCAAGTTCTTCGATCCGCGCAACACCCCATTTATCCAGCACGAAGGGGAAGTGGAAGCCGGCGGGCACATCATCAAGGATCGGACGTTCTTCTTCGTGGCGTGGCAACACCAGATGATGCCCCTCGGCTCGTGGAACATCGTGAACGTGCCAACGGTAGCCATGAGAACGGGCGATTTCAGCCAGTTTCTGAATGCCGCCACCGCACCCAACAATAAGGTCGCCATCATTAAGGATCCGGCCACCGGCAACCCGTACCCCAACAACCAGATTCCGCAAAGCCAGATCAGCAGCGTCGCCCAGAAATTTCTCAACTACTATCCGCTGCCCAATGTCGGCGGCCCCACGACGTACTCCCAGAACTACGGCTGGATGCACCCTTATAACTATGATGATTACAAGGGTGACTGGCCGTTCCTGCGGATCGATCACAAGGTGACCGAGAGGAATAATCTGTACGTCCGGTGGATGGCAAGGGAAACGCCGTACATCTGGGCGGCCGGGGTCAGCGAGCAATTCGACTATACGCAGGCCCGCGACCATCGCGGAACCGTGGCGTCCGACACGTGGGTGCTTTCGAACACCCTGGTCAACAGCTTCACTTTCGGCCATACGACCGATCTCATCAAGTACGGAGAGCCGGAGCAGAGCGTGACGCCCCTGTTCGGCGACGACGTCGTGAAGGCCGTCGGCCTTCAGGGCGTCAATGCCCAGGGATTCCATACCCTGGGTTTCCCGAACGTCTCCATCAGCGGCGTGGGCTCGGTCAGCACTTTGGCGAATACCAACGGTTGCCTGACTGACAACATCTGCACCAACGACGGCATCAACACCTTCGAGGATACGGCCACCTGGTCGAAAGGCAGACACATTTTGAAGTTCGGAGCCGAATACCGTCACTTTTGGCAGTACCTGGGCTCGGTCTCGTCATCGGTATACGGCAGTTACTCCTTCGCCGGAACGTACACCGGCAGCGGTTTCGCCGATTTCCTGCTGGGAATCCCCTCCAGCACCTCCAGGCTGAGCAATCCGTTGATCGGCCGGTCGGTTCACCAGAATCAGACCGGGTCGTTCGTGGGCGACACGTTCAAGGTCACTTCCAGGCTAACCCTCGACTACGGCCTGCGGTGGGACTACTACGGCAGCCCCTTGTACAACGACGGCTTCATGTACAACTGGGATCCGGTAAGCGGGAACATAATCGTCCCCAAGGGGACCTTGGGCAAGATCAGCCCCCTGTTCCCCACAAGCATCATCCCCGTGGTGGAAGGAAGCGTTGTCCCGTCTCCCAAGCTCACGAATTTCCACCCGCGATTTTCCGCGGCGTACCGCATTTCCGACAAGCTGGTGGTGCGCGGCGGCTACGGCGAGTTCACCGAGTCGTGGGGATACAACAGCAGCGGCCGCGTGAACGGCGCCGGTCCGTTCCAGTTGAGCGAATCCTACAGCAACGTCCTGACCAATGGCACGCCGCTGTTCGCTTTTCCCAACGCCTTCCCGACCAGCCTGGCGCTGTCCGCGGTTCCCAGCCAGAGCGTCACGGCGATTCCGATGCACACCGACGAGGGCGTGCTCCGGCAATACAACGCCACCCTGGAGCGCCAAATCGGAAACCTGGGTCTGCGCGCTTCCTTCCTGGGCATGAACGGCTCGGGGCTGAACTATAGCCTCAACGTGAATAAGCCGCAGGCCAGCACCATTCCTTTCACTGTAGCCCGGCGGCCCTATCCGAACGTGAATTCCGCTACGGAGTATCGTAACGACGGTTCCTGGCATCGCCAGGCGCTGCAATTGCAGGCGCAGAGGAGAGCGGGGCCGGTCACCTTCGACTCCAGCTTCACCTTGGCCAACAACATGGAGAACTACTACCTCACGCAAGATCCCTACAACGTGACCGACAACTGGGAGCGCGACGGCAACGAACGGCGTAAGTACTTCGTGACCAGCGGGACCTGGGCACTGCCGGTCGGCAAAGGACGGCATTTCCTGCCCAATGCCCATCCGGTGGTCAATGGGGTCCTGGGCGGCTGGGATGCGCAGGCCATCGTCACTCTCGCATCGGGCCAGTACACATCGCCTTCCTTCACCGGTCCCGATCCCGCCAACGCCAGTTCGGGAAATGTAACCCAATATCCCGACTGTGTCGGAAGCCCGTACTCCGGTACCCGCTCCATCTCGGGGTATTACAACCTGGCGGCGTTTGCGGTTCCGGCGTCCAACTACGGCCGTTACGGCAATTGCGGCATGAACGTCCTGGAGACGTACCCCATGCACGTCGGCCATCTCAGCCTGTTAAAAACTTTTGGGATCTCGGAGCGTATCAAAGCCACGTTCATCGCACAGATCTCGAACATCACCAACACGCCTCACTTCCAGAGCGTGAATACCAACATCACGCAAGCCAATTTCGGAGCGTTCACTTCAGTGTTTCCCTATTACCAGCCGGAGAGGCAAGGATACCGGCAAATGGACCTGAAGCTCCGGATACAGTGGTGATCTCCATGCGAAAAACGATCATAACTACGCGAGTTCTTCTGGCAGCGGCGGTTGGCGCCGGTATCGCTTGGGCCGGCGCCGTACCCGCGGCGACGATGTCGCTTGCAGGCCAATGGCGGTTCTCGCTCGATCCGAACAAGGAAGGCGTGCAGAAGGGGTTCTTCAACAGCGACCTGCCGCAGAAAATATCCCTGCCCGGTTCGACCGATGAAGCCCACTTCGGCACTCCCAATCCGAACAAGCCAACGCTGGATGGACTGTACCGGCCCTACCTGTACGAAGGACAGGCCTGGTACCAGCGCGACATCGACGTTCCGGCCGGGTGGCAGGGAAAACGAATCACGCTGTCGCTGGAACGGGTTCATTGGGACACGCGCGTCTGGGTGGATGGCACGGACATCGGCACACGGGACACCCTGATTGCGCCCCACGTCTACGAATTGCCTGTCGGCCTCAGCCCGGGGCGGCACAAGCTGACGATCCTGGTGGACAACACCAAGAAAATCGACTTGGGCAGGTTCGTCTCGATCAATTACGAAGGCACGCAGACCAACTGGAACGGACTGATCGGCAAACTGGAGCTGCGCGCCCAGGATCCGGTTTCCATCCAGGATGTCGAGGTCTACCCGGACGTGGCGCGGAAGACAGCCAAGCTGAGCATCACGATAGTGAACGCCACAGGCAAGCCGGCCACCGGAAAACTCACGATCGGCGCCACCGGGCATCCGGCGGGCGGCAAGGTTCCGGCCCGCGACGTGCAATTCACGGCCGCCGAGCCGCGCAGCGTCGTCACGGCCGAACTGCCCATGGGCGCGAATGTGCGCCTGTGGGACGAGTTCTCCCCGAATCTGTACGACCTTACGGTTTCGCTGTCGGCGAAGTCGGCGAGCGCTGCTTTCTCGGATAGCCAGACGGTCACATTCGGCATGCGCGACCTGGCGATTCACGGCACCCAATTCGTGATGAACGGCAGGCCCATATACTTGCGCGGAACCCTGGAGTGCGGCATCTTCCCGCGCACGGGCTATCCGCCCACGGACGTGGCCGAGTGGAGGCGCATCTACCGCGTCCTCAAATCCTACGGCCTGAATTTCATCCGGTTCCATTCCTGGACTCCGCCGGATGCGGCATTTGCGGCGGGCGATCTCGAGGGCGTGATGATCCAGACCGAAGGTCCGATCGCCAACGTCCGCGTGGGCACCGATGCGAACCGCGATACTTTTGTCGAGAAAGAGCTGCTGAGAGTTGTTCACACGTACGGGAACCACCCGTCGTTCTGCCTGATGACGCTCGGCAATGAATACGGCGGACCGGACGAGTTGCTGTCGAAGTGGGTGGGCGAGCTGATCCAGGAAGATTCGCGCCACCTGTATTCGTCGGCATCTTCGGCACAAGTCACCGCGAACCGCCAGTTCACCGAGAGCGGCCGGCCGCGCGCCGTACAGGGTACCAGCACCGCCTTCGACTTCCGCGACATCATCTCGAAGCAGGATCGTCCGCTGATCGGCCACGAGATCGGCCAGTGGACCTTTTTCCCCAACTTCGACGAGATGAAGAAGTACACCGGCGTTCTGACGGCCAGGAATTTCGAACTGGTCCGGGACGACCTTTCGGCCAAGCACATGCTCGATCTAGCGCCGCGATTTGTCCAGGCGACCGGGATTCACGCAGTGCTGCTCTACAAGGAAGAGATCGAGCTGCTGATGCGCACCCCGGGCCACACCGGGTTCTCGCTGCTCGACCTCCACGACTACCCGGGACAAGGCACGGCGCTGATTGGTCTGCTCGATCCATTCTGGGACTCCAAGGGATTCATCGCCCCGGAGAAGCACCGCCAGTACTGCGGGCCGACCGTGCCCCTGCTGCGCATGACCAAGCGGACGTACACCGCGGACGAGACCTTCACGGCGCAGATCGATGTCGCCCACTTCGGGCCGAAAGATCTCGCGAACGCCCAGCCGCTATGGCGCATCCAAAATGAAAAAGGAGGAGAGATCGCGTCCGGATCGCTGGCCGCGGTAAGCCTCCCCACGGGCAAGCTGACGCCTGCCGGCGAGTTCAAGACGGCGCTGTCGAAGATCGCGGCGCCCGCAAAAGTGACGGTGAAAGTCTCGCTCAAAGGAACGCAATTCGCCAACGAGTGGGACATCTGGGTGTACCCGCCGGCCTCGGCAGTGACCGCGCCCTCGGGCGTGGTGGCGGCGCGGACATGGGAAGAGGCCAAGACGGCCCTGGCCGCGGGGAAGAAAGTGATCCTGTTCCCCTCCGCCGTAAACTCCGAGCAGTCGCTGCCCGGCAAGTTCCTCCCGGTCTTCTGGAGCCCGGTGTGGTTCCCCAAGCAGCAGCCCAACACCATGGGCATTCTGGTTGACCCCAAGCACCCCGCATTCGCGCAGTTTCCCACCGAGTTCTATAGCAACTGGCAATGGTGGGACCTGATTCAAAGCTCGCGCACGCTGATCCTCAACGATACGCCTGCTACCTTCCGGCCCATCGTTCAGGTGATCGACAACTTCGCGCGCAACGACAAGCTGGGGAATCTGCTGGAAGCCCAGGTGGGCGAAGGACAGCTCCTTTTGTGCACCATGGATCTGCCCGGCATCATGGAGAAGCAACCGGCTGCCCGGCAATTGCTGCGGAGCCTATATGCATATGTGGGTTCGCCGGCCTTCCGGCCTTCGCAGAAGCTCGAGACGGCTTCCATCGATCGCTGGTTCGCGCCCTCGCCACGGTAGCATTGGTGGCGCAGGCACTTTTGCGTGCCGGGTCGAGACTCGTCTCGACCCTCGCGTTCGTGCGCCGGGCATGCTCCGGCACGAGTCAAATGCGTATAAGCGTTTCAGCCCTGCTGCTGCTCGCCGCCGCGTTGGCCGGCGCCGCGGACCGGCACACTTTCGTGCTGGGAAAAGACGACTTCCTGCTCGACGGCAAACCACTCCAGATCGTCAGCGGGGAAATGCACCCGGCCCGCATTCCCCCCGAGTACTGGCGTCACCGCATTCGCATGGCCAGGGCAATGGGCGTCAACACCATTGCGGTTTATGTCTTCTGGAACTTCCACGAAACCGCCGAGGGACGCTTCGATTTCGCCACCCCGGACCACGACATCGCCGCCTTTCTGAAGATGGTTCAGGAGGAGGGCATGTGGGTCCTGCTGCGGCCCGGGCCCTATGTCTGCGCGGAGTGGGATTTCGGCGGCCTGCCCGCATACTTGTTGCGCGTGCCCGACTTGAAGGTCCGATGCCTGGACCCGAGGTATATGGCGGCGGCGGAGCGATACATCCGCGCCCTGGCCCGCGTGATCGCGCCCGCACAGGTGACCGAAGGCGGACCCATCCTGATGCTCCAGATCGAGAACGAATACGGCAGTTTCGGCAACGACCGAAATTACCTGCTGAGGCTGCGCCAGGTCTGGCAGGAGGCCGGCATCCGGGTGCCGTTCTATACCGCCGACGGTGCCACGACCTACATGCTGGAAGCCGGGTCCCTGCCCGGAGCGGCCGTGGGCCTCGACCCGGGCTCGACCGACGAGCAGTTCGAACTGGCGCGGCGGATGAACCCCGGCGTTCCGGTGTTCTCGAGTGAAACATACCCGGGCTGGCTGACTCATTGGGGAGAACCCTGGGCGCGCCGCGGAGTGGACAGGCTCATCCGGGACGTGCAAGGACTGCTCGACAAAGGGCGCTCCTTCAACTTGTACGTGGTTCACGGGGGCACAAACTTCGGATTCTGGGCCGGCGCCAACTCCGGCGGCAAGGGGAACTACCTGCCGGACATCACCAGCTACGATTACGACGCGCCGATCACCGAGCAGGGGCGCGCAACCGTCAAATACCAGGCGCTCCGCGAAGTGCTGGGGCGCCACCGCGGGACGAAAGGCGCACTGCCCGAAATCCCGGCGGATATTCCAGCCGCCGCGATTCCGCCGATCGCCCTGCGGCCGTACGCCTCGCTCTGGCAGAACCTGCCGCGTCCGGTCGCCTCCGTCCAGCCACGTCCCATGGAAGACTACGGCCAGGACTTCGGAATGATTGTCTACCAGACTACGTTGATCGGGCATAAGAGCGGCAATCTCGCCGTTACCGATGTGCACGACTACGCCACGGTGTTTGTGGACGGGCGCTACATCGGCAAGCTCGACCGGCGGGAAGGCGTCAATACCATCGCGCTGCCCAAGACGGACAACCCTGAACCGGTGCTCACGATTCTGGTGGAGGCGATGGGGAGGATCAACTTCGCGCAGACCATGATCGACCGCAAGGGAATCACGGATCGCGTGACGCTGAACGGCATGACGCTGATGAACTGGGAAGTGTACCCGCTGCCGCTGAAAGACGACTTCGTCCGGCAGTTGCCCGAAGGCAAGGTGGAGGAACGGCCGGGGATCTTCTTCCTGGGGACGTTCGACCTGGCGGAACCCGCCGACACTTTCCTGGATCTCTCGGGATACCAGAAAGGGCTGGTTTGGGTAAATGGGCACAACCTGGGACGCTACTGGAACCTCGGTCCTCAGAAGCGCCTCTACTGCCCGGCGGGATGGCTGCGCCGGGGCCAGAACCAGATCCTGGTGCTCGACTTGCATCAACTGCAGCCCGCCGCGGTAATGGGCTTTGCGGAACTGCAGTAGAGCGGGCAAACGATTTGACCGCCCGCCGCGCCATGCTATCCTTCGTTTTTTGCGAAGGTTTCCGGAAGGTCTGATAGCAGGCGCCGAATGTCACTGGGCACTTTTCTGTTCGGATCCCCTCTGGCCTCTTCCCAGGAGCGCGCGGAACGAATCGGAGCCGCGGCGGGTATCCCCATCTTCGGCCTGGATGCCCTGAGCTCCGCCGCCTACGGACCCGAAGCCGCGCTGACTCTGCTGATCCCGCTGGGAGCGGCGGGCTCTCTCTACATCGTCCCGATCAGCGCCAGCATCATCGTCCTGCTGACCATTGTTTTTTTCTCCTACCGGCAGACGATCGAAGCATATCCGGGTGGAGGTGGTTCCTACACCGTGGCGCGAGAGAACCTGGGTGTCTCCGCCGGGTTGCTGGCGGCTGCGGCGCTGATGATCGACTACATTCTGGTGGTGGCGGTCGGAATCTCCGCCGGCGTGGGCGCATTGGTTTCGGCGGCTCCCGATCTGCAGCGGCACACGCTCCTTTTGTGTCTCGGCATTCTTGTGCTCATAACGCTCGTCAATTTGCGTGGCGTGCGCGAAGCGGGCGCGGTGTTCATGATCCCCACCTACCTGTTCGTCGGGACACTGCTGGTCGCCATCGGAATCGGGGTGGTCAAGAGTCTGTTGAGCGGCGGCCATCCCGCACCCGTGGTAACGCCTCCCGCAAGCCGCGGGGCAGCCGCGGCGGTCGGCGTATGGTTGCTCCTCAAGGCATTCGCCAGCGGATGCACCGCCATGACCGGCGTCGAGGCCGTCAGCAACGGGGTAAAAGCCTTCCGCGAGCCCACGGCCCCGACGGCTCGACGCACTCTGACCATCATCATCGCCTTGCTGATCGTGATGCTGGCGGGCATCGCCTACCTGGTGCGGGCGTACGGCATCGTCGCCACCGACCCCGGCCAGCCGGGATACCAGAGCGTCCTCTCGATCATGCTGGGGGCGGTCACCGGCAAGGGCCTGTTTTATTACGTGACGATCGGCTCCATTCTGCTGGTGCTGGCCTTATCCGCCAACACCGCGTTCGCGGACTTTCCGCGGCTGTGCCGAGTGATCGCGCTGGACGGATTCCTGCCCCGCTCTCTGGCCATTCGCGGCCGGCGGCTCATCTACTCGCAAGGCGTGTATGTGCTCGCGGCCCTCTCCGCTCTGCTCCTGATCGTTTTCGGTGGGGTGACCGACCGCCTGATCCCTTTGTTCGCAGTGGGCGCGTTTTTGGCCTTCACGCTTTCGCAAACCGGCATGGTATTTCACTGGAAGCGGGTGGGCGGCCGGGGTGCGCGCCACAGTATTTTCGTCAACGGGTTCGGCGCGCTCGCCACCGGTTTGACCGTAGTGGTGGTGTTGGTGGCGAAGTTCCTGGAAGGGGCCTGGATCACTTTGCTCCTCATTCCCGGCCTGCTGCTGCTCATGGTCTCGGTTCGCCGCCAGTACCACCGGGTGGCCCTCGAAATCGACTGCCAGACCCCACTGGAACTGAAGTCTTTCCGGCCGCCGATGGTGGTCGTGCCTATCGATCGCTGGAGCAGGGTGGCCAAGCAGGCGTTCACTTTCGCCTTCAACATCTCGCCCGACGTTGTCGGGTTGCACGTGGATTCCGGCGAGCGCACGGTCTATCTGCAAAAGCAGTGGCAGGACTACGTGGAGCACCCGGTTCAGGAACTGGGCATGGGCGCTCCCAAGCTGGTATGCCTGAAGTCGGAATACCGGTTCATCATCAACCCGATTGTGGATTACGTGCTCCAGCTCGAGCGCGCCAATCCCGGCCGGCAGATCGCGGTGGTGATTCCCGAACTGGTGGAGCACCGCTGGTATTACTTCTTCCTGCACAACCAACGGGCGGCGGCGTTGAAGGCTCTGCTCTATTTGAAAGGCAGCCCACGCATCATCGTGATCAATGTCCCCTGGTACATGCAAGGCCGTTAGGTTACTGCCGTGTCGGCCTGGGATAGCATCGACACCCCCGTCACAACCTGACCGCCCAAAACACATCGGCCACGCGCAAATTGAGATCATGAAGCGAGGTTGCCAATGCTAGGAACGACCATCCGAACGATTCTTGCAATTTTCTTGGTGGCGGCTGCCGCGCTCGCCCAAGAGCCGGGGATCCTTACCCCCGCGGCATCCCCTAAGCCGAAGATCAACGGCGCGAAGGTGTACGGAGTGCGGCCGGGCCATCCGTTCCTTTACTCCATCCCGGCGACAGGCGCCCGGCCCATGACGTTTTCCGCCCAAGGCCTGCCGAAAGGACTAAGTTTGGATGCGCGCACCGGGCAGATCACCGGCGTCGTGAAGCAAAAGGGAGAATATGCCGTTACGGTCAGCGCCAAAAATGCCCGGGGCGCCGACGGGCGCAAGTTCCGGATTATCGCCGGCGATCAACTCGCTTTAACCCCTCCCATGGGCTGGAGCACCTGGTACAATGCGCTCACCGAAATCAGCGACGCGTCGATCCGCGCCCAAGCCGGCGCCATGGTCTCGAGCGGCCTGATCCAGCACGGCTACGCGTACGTCAATATCGACGACGGCTGGAACATCAAGCCGGGTTCGACCGATCCGATCTTCGGCGGGCCGGCACGCGACGAGAAAGGGAATCTGCGCTCCAACAAGAATTTCCCCGACATGAAAGCGCTGTCGGACTACGTGCACGGCAAGGGGCTCAAAATCGGAATCTACATCGGGCCAGGACCGCTCACCTGCGCCGGGTTCGAAGCCAGTTACCAGCATGAGGAGCAGGACGCGCGCCAGTTCGCCGCGTGGGGCTTTGATTTTCTCAAATACGACCTGTGCTCGTACCAGAAGCTCATCAAGGACCCCAAGGACCCGGAGGAATACAAGAAGCCCTACCGGCTCATGGGCGACATTCTGCAAAAGCTCGACCGCGATTTCGTGTACAACTTGTGCGAGTACGGGCGCGGCAACGTCTGGGAGTGGGGACGCGAGGTCGGCGGCCATTTCTGGCGCACCGCCGGCGACGTCGGCGGCGGCTGGGCCAACGTGACGAGGTTCGGTTACGGCCAGGCGGGTATGGAAAGGTGGGCCGGACCGGGCGGGTGGAACGACCCCGACAACATCAACATCGGATACCTTGCGGGCAGGAGGGGGCAGCCTCCGGCTCTTACCGCGCTCACCCACAACGAGCAGTATGCCTGGATGAGCCTCTGGAGCCTGATGGCGGCGCCGCTGGTCTTCGGTGGCGACATGGCCAAGCTCGACGATTTCACGTTGAACGTGCTGACCAACGATGAGGTCATCGACGTCGACCAGGACACGCTGGGCAAACAGGCCGCGCCTGTTGCGAAGGTGGGCGACCTCGAAGTCTGGGCCAAGGATCTGGCGGGTGGCTCCAAGGCGGTTGGCCTCTTTAACCGCGGCGAGCAGGAAGCGGATGTCGCGGCGCGCTGGTCCGACCTGTCGATCCGGGGTCCGCAAGTTGTGCGTGACTTGTGGCGGCAGAAGGATGTCGGCCGCTTTGACAGTGTATTCACGGTGAAGGTGGGGCGCCACGGAGCGATGCTGGTCAAGATCACTCCGGCTCGGTAGCCGCGGTTTATTATAGAGAGCGCCCGAAGACGTCCAAGCGTGCGCTCTCCGCGCTCAGAGTTTCCGGGTCGGTGCGGCGCCCTGGATGCTGATGGAAGGATATGGGAAAGATGAGGAAGAAGGCCCTCTGGTGGTTGATCGTGGCAGCCGGCACGACGCTGGCATCCATCTCGGTGATCCTCGCGCAAGCCGGAGGCCCAACGCCGGTCTACCTCAATCCGAAACGGCCGGTCGAGGAGCGAATCGACGACCTGATGAGCCGGATGACGCTCAAGGAAAAAGTAGGGCAGCTCAATTTGCCCTGTGTTTATGTTAATGAACTGGGGAGAGACATCCCCTCCAAGACGGAGGCGTGCAAGAGATTCACGGCCGGAACCTACACTCAGGAAATCGGCCCGGCCTGCGGTTTCTTCACGCTCGCCAATGAGATTCTGAGAGAAGGCGCGCGCCAGCAGGCGGAGTATTTTAACGGGCTCCAAAGAATCGCACTCACCCAGACGCGCCTGAAGATACCGGTTATGGAGGATGAAGAGGGCACGCATGGCGCCATGTTTCCGGGCGGCACGGTTTTCCCGGAGGGCCTGGCCGTGGGCAGTTCTTTCGACATGGACCTGGTAAAGGCGATCTACGCGGCGGCCGCGGCGGAGGCGCGAGCGGTCGGGATCCACATGCTTTCCACGCTGGTGATGGAGGTGGATCGCGATCCGCGCATGGGCCGAAACGAGGAGGCCTACACCGAAGATCCTTACCTTTATATGCGGATCGGCGAGAGCATCGTGCGGGCGACGCAGGGCACTGACATCTCCGCGCCAGACAAGGTCGTCGCGGTCCTCACCGATTTTCCCACGCAAAGCGAACCATCGAGCGGCCTCGAGCGTGGAGCGATCGAGGTATCGGAACGTTCCCTGCGCGAGAACTTCATGCCGCCCTGGATCGGAGCCATCACCAAAGCCGGGGGCCTGGGTGTGATGGCGGGTTACCCGGAAGTCGAGGATGTGCCGGCGCACGCCTCGGTGAAGTGGATGAACGATGTCTTGCGGCAGGAAATCGGTTTCAAAGGAGTCGTCGAGAGCGAAGGCGGCGGCTTCGGGACCTTGCTCTACGAGCACATCGTTCCCACCCAAAAAGAAGCTGGACTGCTGGGCTTGAGGGCCGGAGTCGATTTGAATATCACCTACGAGCCTGCCTACATGGGGCCATTGGTCGAGAGCGTGGAAGAGGGTCGAGTCCCCATGGCGCTGGTGGATCGCGCGGTGCGCAGGGTCCTGGAGCTGAAGTTCCGCCTGGGCCTCTTCGAGAATCCTTACGTCGATGTGAACCGCGCCGTCCAGGTCGTGCACTCGCAATCGAATCAGGACCTGGCTCTGCGGGCCGGCCGCGAAGGAATCGTGCTGCTGAAGAATGACAAGAACCTGTTGCCTCTCAAGAAGGATTTGAAATCGGTAGCGGTGATCGGCCCCAATGCGGACGATGTGATGAACCAACTGGGCGACTATTCGCCGAAGAGAATTCTCCAGCACGTGACCACCGTGATCGAGGGGATTAAAGCCGTGGTCTCGCCTCAAACCCGTGTCACGCAGGTGCGCGGCTGCGAAATTACAGGCACGGACAAGAGCGGGTTTGCGGAAGCCGTGCGGGCCGCGAAGGGGTCGGACGTCGCCATCGTGGTGGTCGGCGAAAGGCAGCATGACAGGCCCACCGATGGGGAATCGCACGATGTGGCGAGCCTGGATCTGTCCGGGGAGCAGGAGGACTTGATCCAGGCAGTCTTCGAGACGGGAACTCCCACCGTCGTGGTGCTCATCAACGGCCGGCCGCTTTCCACGCGGTGGACGTCCGAACACGTGCCCGCCCTCGTGGAGGCGTGGGAACCAGGCGAGCGGGGCGGCGAAGCGGTGGCCGACGTGCTCTTTGGAAATTTCAACCCCACGGGAAGGTTGGCCATCTCGGTGCCCCGGCACTCCGGCCAATTGCCGGTCTACTACAATTACAAGCCCTCCAAGGCTTCCCGGATGCGGCAAGGTTACGTGGACATGCCGGCGACGCCGCTCTACCCATTTGGTTATGGGCTGAGCTATACGGAATTCGAGTACGGCAATCTGCATGTCGAGCCGTCTGAGATTCATCCGGGCGGCGAGGCGCGCGTGACCCTGGACGTGAAAAACACAGGTGACCGCGCGGGTGTGGAAACCGTGCAGATCTACATTCACGAGAAGTACGCCCCCGTTTCAACCCCCGTCAAGCAGCTCCGCGGGTTCGAGCGAGTGGCGCTCAAACCCGGTGAGACGAAGACCGTCACCATGAAGCTAACTCCGGAGGATCTCCAGTTGCTCGATATCGACATGCGCTGGCGGGTCGTGCCGGGCGATTTTGAGATCATGGCGGGAAAGTCGTCCGCAGACATACCTCTCCAGGGAATCCTGAAAGTAACGCCGTAGGGCGAGAGGTGCGGGCGTTTGATGAAGACCGTAAGCCGGCTATTTGCCGGGCCGTGCTAGCTCATTGACGGCAGTTCGAAGCCCTTGCGGCGCGGACGCCAGAGCAGTTTGTTGGCTTCGTCGTCGCCTTCAAACTTCTCCGCCTTGGGATCCCATTTGAGTTTGCGGCCATGTCGCGGCAGATGTTCACCAGCGAGCACACGGTGGTGGAGCGCTGTCCGGTCGTTGGCGCCAAGCACCGTGGAACATGCGACAAACGGGAATGCCGCCGCACTCCGCAGAAAAATACGCGTGTTCACGAAGTTCTCCTGGACTAAAGCGGCCGCAGCCGCGGCTTGCGGACGCGGATTTCCATCTGTTCGAACTGCTTCCCGGGATGAACCTGAATCCCAATGCTGCCCGGTCCGGGAAAAGTGCGATCGCGGACGTCGACCACCTGCTTGCCATTCAGAACGATGACCAGATGGTCGCCGACGGCGCGAACGACGAAGCGGTTCCAGCCATCCATCTTCACGCTGGAGGCGTCGCCGTTCCTGGCAATGAACGCCTTTCCCATGCAGTAGAGCGACCCCGATACCGCGTCCGGGTAATCCTTCGGTTCATCCAGAATGTCCGCCTGATACGCCGACTGGGGCCCGCTATAGCGGAACCAGACGCCGCTGTTGCCGGGCCATTTCATCTTCCACTCGCACTCCAGCTCGAAGTCGCTCCATTGCTGTTCGTTGAATAGGTCGCCGGCGGCCGCGCCCGCTCCTTGCCGGCCGACGATTTCGCCGTGCTCGACAGTCCACACCGCCTTGCCCGATGGTCTCCAGCCCTTCAACGTTTGGCCGGTCGAAGAGCGAGACCCACTTGCCCGGGGCCGCCAGTGCCGCCGCCGGAACCGTCATCAGAAACGCCCGTCGGTGCAACATATGTTTCATCACGCTTCCCTCATGCTCGAGGTCACGGCCTCCGTCGTTGTGCCCTTTTTCAGGCTGCGGCTTGACGGTTACAGCAAACCAGGACGCTCGTGGGTCGGGCATGCTTCGCGTTTTCATAAAATCGACCAGCGACAGCGAGGCGCTTCGGCAGATCCACAGGCTCTGACCACTGCCAGGGAGGATATTCGTAATATATCATCTAAGAGGGTCCTGTTTCCCGCAATACACCAAAAGTGCCCGGCGCGGCTGCGCATTCCGCGATTTCGACAATGACTGCGACGTTGACCCTCGTGAGTTGCGTCCCTGACGTGCCGCAGTTGCTTATTGGTTGCGACGTGATAGACTCGTCGATAGTTGAGGGCTGAATTGTGATGCGGAGAGCCTGGGCCTACATCCTCCTCTGTGCGGGCTGCGCCGTAGCGCCCGCGGGGAATTCGCAGCAGGGTCCGGAGCCCAGCTTTCGAGCGGATACAAACCTGGTGGTTATCCCGGTGGCGGTGACTGATACGCTAAACCGGTTCGTTCTCGGGCTTCAAAAGGCGGATTTCCAGTTATCCGAAGACGGCGTGGAGCAGAACGTCGCCCATTTCTCCGGCGAGGATGCGCCTCTTTCGGTTGGCCTGGTGTTCGATGAGAGCGGCAGTATGGACTACAAGCTTCGGGCCTCTCGCGACGCAGCCTCACACTTCCTCAAGACCTTCAACCGGGACGATGAAGCGTTTCTCGTGGAGTTCGGCGACAATGCAAGACTTTCGGTCGGGTTTACGCGACACACCGAAGAGCTTGAAAGCGCGCTCAAGAACGTTCAGCCGGGCGGCCTGACTGCGATGCTGGACGGCATCAACGCCGGCCTGCACGAGATGAAAAAGGCGAAGAATCCCCGAAAAGCAATCGTGATCATTTCCGACGGCGGCGATAATCACAGCCACTACACCGCCGCCGAAATCGAGTCGCTGGTTCGCGCAGCGGATGTACAAGTCTACGCCATGGGTGTCTTCGAGCCGATCTTGTCCCTCGGACTGACCCCCGAGGAGATCTCGGGACCGCGTCTGCTCTCTGAGATTGCGACGCAGACCGGTGGACGCGCCTTTTCGGCGGCGCTCCAGAGCGATCTGCCGAGCGTCGCGGCCCGGATTGCCGTCGAGTTGCGCAATCAGTACGTTCTGGCTTACTACCCCGCGAATCAGGCCAGAGACGGAAAGTACCGGCACGTGGAAGTTAAAGTCTCGCAGCCGCACGGCATTTCGCCGCTCAAAGCGCACTGGCGGCTTGGGTATTACGCGCCTGCTCAGTGACTAATGGTGAACTCCGACGTGCACTGGTCCATGGGGGATGGGGTGCGCGGGCGCCGGACGCGGAAGAGGAGCACGGGGGACGGGAGTGCTGGTGCCAAATCCCGATGGACCCCCGGCCGGCCGCGGGAACGGCAGCGGATGAAGGTAACTCCGAACCCCACCCGGCGGCAATCCCAAAAGGAGAGGCCTGTACGTAAACCCGGGCAGGTAGATCGAGTTGAACCCCAACTGGTAGGGAGTGGCGGAGTTGTACAATCCGTATGACCCCAGGCCAAGATAAGAAGCGCCGATGAGAGGAAAGGAGGTAAGCCCGTCCAGCCCTGCAAGGGAATTCGCCGAGGCAGGATCCTCGTCGATCTGGGCGGTAATGGCATTGTCCGCGGAAATCGATTCGCCGCGGCCACGGGCCCACTCGGTGAGGGTGTCGGCAACCACATCGATCGAGCGTTCGGGTGCCAGCACCGGGCCAATCGGAAGATACATCCCCTGTTCCACGGACACCGGCGCTGTGCTGCCGGCGGCGGACACTTCCGCCTCGCCCTGCTGGACCCACAATCGGGGCGGCTCGACGTCGAAACGGTAGATGCCTCTCTGGGGAAACTGCATCTTCCATTCCTTGTAAATGAGCGTGACGGATGGGAGCGAACTCGGGTCCGACGAGTCGACGATCGCCGATCCTGCCAGCATTTCGACGCGCGTGTCCGAAAGATCGTTCGCCATCATGCGGATGGCAGCCCTCTCGCCCAAGCGGAGGAAGACGCCAGGCGTAAGCAGCACTTCCGCCCGGCCTTCCGCCGTGCGGAGTTCGGCGCCTTCGGTCATACTTGGAAACTTGCCCAGGCGCGGTTCGAGCGGCTCGCCGCCCAGGTAGACCGCTCCCTGGAAAAAGTGGACCACGCCGGAATGAGTAGAGATCACCGATTGCCCGTCAGCCGGAAGCGCCAGCACGGCGGCCGCGGCCAACGTCGAAAACGCACACGCGCGCCCGTAAAACATAAAACATCCCCTCATGAGTATCTGCCCATCCGCTATTCTCGTCAAGGCCCGCCGCGCCGCCGCGCCGCCGGGCGAACGATGACCCTGACGCGGGCCGGCGGCCGTCTGTTCGTCCAGGCTGGTGGGCCACCCCAACGTCAGCGGGCGCCGGTCGCCAGCGTGAACCACTTGGATTCGAACCCGGCGGGAATCACCATGCGGCTCTTGTTTGTCGGAAACAGAAAGGTGCCTACGTCCCAGAACCAGATTCCGGTTTCGCGCATCTCCAGGTTCGCCCCCAACTCCTTGGCCAACTCCGCGTTGGCCTCGCTGCGTGCCGCGAAGGGCGACAGGACTCCCTGCACCTCCACCCGGTTGAAAGACAACGCGATCAGAAAATACGGCGCCGGCAACAGGTGGTGTTCCACGCGTCGGATGCGGCCGTGGACAACCGCACCGGCCGGAATCAGTTCCTCGGTCGAACCCGGGCGCCTTACCGGTGTGACCACTTTCGCGGCAACCGGGTCGCCCGCGGAGGCGGCGGCGGTGTCGATGGGTTCGGCCAGCGCCAGCGTGACCGGCAGGCCGATGGTCAGCGCCACGCGGCCCCGGCCCGCTCGCGGTGTGGCATTGCTCTCGGCGCCGGAAGACGTGTCGAACACGATTTCCGATTCCGCCTGATACTCGCGGCAGTTCGAGAACGTGGTGACGTTGCGTGTTTCGCGCCCGTTCAGGAGCACGATCTCCAACTGGCTTTGGCGTGGCAGCAGAATGTCGCTGTCGCCGATGTGAACGCGCCGGTAGTCCAGGGTGGTGGCGGCTTGACAGAAAGCGGCGCCGGGCGGTAACTCGTTGGTGCGGACGGTCAGGCGTTCCAGTTCGAGAGACTGCGGATCGAGTTGGAAATCGCCCTCATAGGCCGCCGGGCGCCACGCTGCGTCCGCTTTGATTTCCAAGCGGCTGGCTTCCAGGGGCACGCGGTATCCATACTCGAACAGGGTCTTGCCGTTCGCGGATTGCTCGCCGTTGTAGTGGTATGTGATTCCAGGCGGGCCGAAGACACTGGCGAGATAGCCGCCGAAAGCGCCCGTCGAAACGGGACCGTCGCGAATGAGTTCGTCGACGTCGCGCGAGTCGAACCGGGTGGCGCCGGGCCAGGAGTGCAATTCGCGCCCTCGAGAAACGGTCACCTCGAGCCGAACGCGATCCGTGGATTCGAGCCGAAGGGGGTCGCCTGGGCTGGCACTACCGGCGGCAGTCTGACTGCAGGCCGGCGCCGGCTCGGGCCGCGCTGGCGCTTCGCGCGGCACAACGCGCTGATAGTAGCTGCGATCCACGGTTTCGATACATACGTACTTCTCCAGGTTGTGGGCCATCTCCTGTAGCCGGGCAAGCGCCTGGTCCAGCACAGCGTCGGGATCGCGCGCGGTCTGGCCATGGGCCAGCGCGGCGGCAACAAAGAAGAGGACGAATCTCATGCCTGCCCGGCGGACGCCCGCGCCAAACCTACTGTCTGGGTTTCGCAACCGCCGTCCTCGGTTTCCAGTTCTGCGCGGCATGGTCCTGCTCGGCCACGTCGGCGGGCGCCAGCTTGGCCGCTTCGGCGGTGCGCGTCTTCTCCCCGCTTCTGTCTCCGTGAAGGAAGGCCAGGGTCAGCCAGAAATACGCGCGCTTGTCGTCCTTGTCGACGCCGTTGCCGGCGGCGAAGCGCTCTCCGAGGTTCGCCATGGCGGGCGCGTACCCCTGGCCCGCAGAGGCGCTCACCCAGCGTGCGGCCTGCTCGTGATCGCGCTTCACGCCCTTGCCGCTGTCATACAGACGGCCCAGGTTGAATTGCGCCTCGGGATGGCCGTTGTCGGCTGCTTGCCAGTACCAATACGCGGCTTGCTCGGCGTCCTGCGGCATCCCGTACCCGTCCAGTCTTAACCAGTCGGTCGGTGGACCATCGGCGTCCACCGAGTTCGCCATCTGGAACCAGCGCATGGCGTCGGTCAGATCCCTCGGAACACCCCAGCCGCGGGAATACATCTGTCCCAGCGCAAACTGGGCTGCCGCGTTCCCCTGCTCGGCGGATTTCCGGTACCAGTTTGCGGCTGCGGTGAGGTCGCGCTGCACACTCAGTCCCTGGGCATACAAAACGCCCAAATCGAATTGGGCCTCGGCCTGTCCGGCGTCGGCCGCCGCTTTCCATTCCCGGTATGCCCTCTGGTAATCCTTGTTCTTGAAGGCCGCCAACCCCGCTGCGGTGTCGGCGAAAGCCGGCATCGCGGCCAGCAACAGCGCACACAATCCCATCATCTCCAAACGCACGGCGACGTATCGCATGCTGCTCTCCTTTCTGATTACGTTGTAGCATGATGCGCCGGAGTTCGGACTCCTGGCTGGGTGCGCGGTGCCGGGAACGCGGTATCAGGGTGTATACTGGCCGCATCCTGGGTAGCCGTGTGCGAGCACCCGGTCTGCCACGAAAAGGGGGCAAGGACATGAGGAGAGCAAGACTCCTGTACTTATCGGCAATGCCGGCCGGCTTGGCCGTGCTCTGTGCCGGTGCACTGATCAAAGCGAACGCTCAGCAGCGCGCCGTCGATACGGTCCGCATCGACGACGACGACATCGGCGGCGTAGTCACCAGCGCGAACGGCCCCGAAGCGGGCGTCTGGGTGATCGCCGAAACTGCCGAACTGCCGACCAGATTCATCAAGATCGTGGTGACCGACGATCGCGGCCGCTACGTGGTACCCGATCTTCCAAAGGCCAGCTACAGCGTGTGGGTGCGTGGCTATGGGTTGGTGGATTCTCCCAAAACGCAGTGCGCTCCCGGCAAGATCGTCAATCTCAAAGCGGTGGTGGCGCCCAATCCGCGCGCCGCTGCGGAATACTACCCCGCCAGCTATTGGTATTCCCTTCTCCGCGTGCCCGGCAAGAGCGAGTTCCCCGGCACCGGACCGAAAGGCAACGGTATCTCGGAGAGTATGAAAAGCCAGGCTCAGTGGCTGGAGGTGATCAAGACCGATAGCTGCTGGTCATGCCATCAACTGGGCAACAAGGCTACCCGGGAGATCTCCACGAACCTGGGGCATTTCGATTCTCCGATGCTTGCCTGGGAGCGGCGAGTCCAATCGGGACAGGCCGGTAGTGCGATGATCGGCAGCATCGGCCGGCTGGGCCGCGAACGCGCTCTTGCCATGTTCGCGGACTGGACCGGCCGGGTCGCGGCCGGCGAAGTCCCACCGGCGCCGCCCAGGCCGCAGGGCGTGGAGCGGAACGTCGTCATCACCGAATGGGACTGGGCTGCGCCCAAAGCGTATCTGCATGATGAAATCGCCACCGACAAACGCAATCCCACAGTGAACGCCAACGGCCTGCTCTACGGCGCTCCCGAGCTCAGCACCGACAACATCCCCGTTCTCGATCCGGTGCATCACACCGCGAGCCAGGTGAGAATGCCGGTGCGGGATCCCAAGACCCCCGCTCCGCCGAAGCCGCTGCAGCCTTCAATTTATTGGGGGGACGAATCCATCTGGGACAGCCAGGCCAACATGCACAACCCCATGTTTGACGAAAAAGGACGGGTCTGGTTCACCTCCGTAATCCGGCCGCCCGACAACCCAGCCTACTGCCAGGATGGGTCGAGCCCATCGGCGAAACTGTTTCCCGTCAGCCGCAGTGGCCGCCAACTCGCCATGTGGGATCCCCAGACCAGGAAATTCACCCTGATCGACACGTGTTTCGGCACGCACCACCTGCAGTTCGCCCAAGACGCCAACCACACGCTGTGGACCAGCAGCGGCGGCGGGGGAGATGTTGTCGGCTGGCTGAATACGAAGATGTTTGAAGAGACCCACGATGAGCGGAGGTCGCAGGGTTGGACCGCGCTCATCCTCGACACCAACGGCAACGGCAGGCGCGACGATTACGTGGAGCCGGATCAACCGGTTGACCCCGCCAAGGACAAGCGCATCTCGGGTTCTTTCTACGGCGTCACCGTGAGCCCGTCGGACGGGTCCATCTGGGGATCCATCCTGGGCTTCCCGGGCAGGATCGTCCGGCTGGCGCCTGGGCCGAACCCGCCCGCCACCGCTCTGGCGGAAGTCTACGAATTGCCGTGGAACAACCCGAGGGCGCTGGTCCAGGGCTTCTCGCCGCGCGGGTTGGACATCGATACCAATGGCGTCGTCTGGACGGTGACTGCCAGCGGACACCTGGCCAGCTTCGATCGCCGCAAATGCAAAGGGCCGCTCAACGGTCCGGCCGCCACTGGCCAGCACTGTCCGGAAGGCTGGACGCTCTATCCCTTTCCCGCACCGCAGCTCCAGGGCGTCACCGATTCCGGCAGCGCCGAGGCCAGTTATTACGACTGGGTCGATCAATTCGATACCTTCGGACTGGGCAAGAACGTGCCGATTGCCACCGGCAACGGCGAAGATGCGCTGATGGCGTTGGTGAACGGCAAATGGGTCGCGCTCCGGGTACCTTATCCGCTCGGCTTCTTCGCCAAAGGTCTGGATGGCCGCATCGACGATTCCAATGCCGGTTGGAAAGGCAAGGGCTTGTGGTCGACTTACGCCACGCGAGCGGTCTTTCATGTCGAAGGCGGTAAGGGAACTACCAGCAAGGTGCTTCACTTTCAACTTCGCCCCGACCCGCTCGCCAATTGATTTGGGCGTGGCCACTTGGGAGGCGAACTTGCGCGGTGGCGGACTCGCACGGAAAGCCCGCCGCATCGCCCGATGTTCATGAAAAAAGATGTTTCCCGCGGAGGGCGGTTAGATGTATAATCGGTCCCGATAGTCCGAGTAATCGCTTTCAGTCCATCCTGGCCAGGATGGCAAAACCGGGGCTGAGGGGTCGCTATGTCCAACAAGAATTCAAGAAGCGTCGTTGCTGTCGGTAGTTTGCTGCTGACTTTCGTGGTGCTGGGAAACGTGCCGGCCCTGCATGCGCAGGCGGTCTCTATTGCTTCTGCGACAGGTCGGGTCACAGACGAGCAGGGCGCCGTGGTGGCCGGCGCCCAGATTAAGATGACCGCCGTGGATACCGGCGCCGTGTACAATGCGGCTACCAACTCGGATGGCATCTACACCATCCCAAGCCTGCCGATCGGCGCTTACACCCTCGAATCGACGGTTGCCGGGTTTCAAACGTACGTGCAGAGCGGCATTCTTTTAAGAGTCAACGACTACGTACAGATCAACGTCACCATGAAAGTGGGAGCACTGGCGGAAAGGGTGGAGGTGCACGCCAACGCCAGCCTGGTGCAGACGCAGCAAAATACGATTTCCCAAGTGGTTGATCAGCAGCGCATCGTCGACCTGCCACTCAATGGGCGCGATCCGACGGAGCTGATCACCATCTCCGGCGCGTCCATCAATCACAGCGACGGAACCAATACCGGCAGTAAGAGCTTCTTCAGCTCGCAATCCATCTCCATCGCCGGTAGCGCGGGCGACGCCACCAACTACCTGCTCGATGGCGGAGACAATAACGACAGCTTTACCAATGTAAATATGCCTTTCCCCTTTCCCGATGCGCTGTCGGAGTTCAGCGTGGAGACCAGCACTCTGCCGGCCCGCAACGGCCTGCACCCGGGAGGCGTCGTGAACGCGGTCACCAAGTCCGGAACGAATCGATGGCACGGCGACCTTTTTGAGTTCATCCGCAATGGGGATGTCAACGCGATCAACTATTTTGCCCCTAAGCAGGACAGCCTGAAGAGGAACCAGTTCGGGGGCACATTAGGAGGCAGGATCATCCGGGACAAGCTATTCTTCTTCGGTGGTTATCAACGATCCGACATACGCCAGGACCCGTCCTCGAGCAGCGCTTTTGTTCCCACTGCCGCGGCACTGTCGGGCGACTTCAGCGCGCTCGACGGCGCCGGTTGCCAGGCCAAGGGTGTGGCTCGCGTCGTTAACGATCCGACCACTGGTCTCCCGTTGCCAAACGACCAGATCAGTCCGACGCGCTTCGATCCCGTGTCGGCCGCTCTCTCCAAGTACTTGCCCCAGACAGCAAGCCCCTGCGGCAAGGTTTCCTATGGTATCCCGATACAATCCAATGAAAGCCAATTCGTGGGGCGCGTCGACTGGATCATCAACCCCAAACACTCCCTCTACGGACGCTATTTTGTGGATGACTACACGCTGGTTGCATTCTTCGATCCTCACGATATCCTGGTCACCTCGGTATCGGGAAACGTGGAGCGTGCCCAGACCTTCGTTCTGGGCGATACTTACACTGTCAATCCATCCACTGTGAACTCCGCCCATTTCACGTTCGGCCGCAGGAGCGACAACCGCGGCCCAAACACGAACGGAGTCAATATGCTTGCGCTGGGAGCCACTAACCTCTACCAGGGCACCCAGGACTTCTTGCAGGTGGCTGTCAATAATGGCGGATTCGCCGTAGGCTGCGGCAGTTGTGCGCTGGGGGTCTTCCCCGTCACCAGCTTCCAATATGCCGACGATGTGGATATTCTGCGCGGCAACCACCAGATTGCCTTCGGCGTGGACTACCTCAGAACCCGCGAGGTCCAGGAAAATCACTATTACGACGACGGAAACTTCAGTTTTTCCGGCCAGTATAGCAACGATCCACTGCTGGACTTCCTTACGGGCAAGATGAATACCTTCAGTCAGAGCGGTGCGCAGCTCGACGATCTTCGCCAAAATGTGGTTGGGCTTTATGTGCAGGACACTTATCATATGACTTCCCGGCTGGTTGTCAATCTCGGCCTGCGCTGGGAGCCTTTTCTGCCTGAATACGACCACTATAATCGGGGCAGCACGTTTTCCCCTGCGGCCTTTTACGCAGGCCAGGTCAGTCAGGTTTACGTGAACGCGCCTGCCGGGTCTCTCTTCGCCGGCGACCCCGGGGTCACACATGCCTTTACGGATAGAAGGCTGGCGAACTTCTCTCCTCGCCTTGGCATGGTCTACGATCCGACCGGCCGTGGCAAGACGACCCTCCGGGTTGGCGCGGCGCTCCTCTACGACTCGGTAGGGGCCTTCATTCCATACCGCATGGTCGCTCAAAATCCGCCCTTCGGCCCTCAGGTTACCCTTACCAGCGGCCCTTACCAGTTCAGCAATCCGTGGGGCAACGTCCCGGGCGGCAACCCGTTCCCGCTCCCCACGCCAGGCAAAAATGTCGCCTTCCCGCTGGCAAATTCGGAGGTGTTCTTGCCGCCGCATATCCATTCCCCGAGCGTGGGGCAATGGAATGCCAGCATGCAGCACCGGTTCGGCGACAACTGGGTCTTTACCATCTCTTACCTGGGCAATAAAACCTCCCACTTGTGGATAGCGAATGAGGTTAACCCGGCCGTTTACATTCCCGGCACTTGCGGGAGCGCGGCCTGCTCTTCCACTGGCAATACCCAGGCGAGGCGCGTTCTGTCCCTGGCAAATCCCAAGGCCGGCCAATACTATTCCCAAATGGCCATCGCCGATGACGGCATCAGCTCTAACTATAACGGCCTGCTCACATCCATGGAGCACCGTTTTGCACAGCATTATACGCTCCTCGCCAATTACACGTGGTCGAAATGCCTGGGTATTTCCCCGGTTATTTCTTTGGGCACGGGCCAGATCGAAGACCCTAACAACGCACGGCGGGACTACGGTCCTTGCAGCTATGACGTACCCTATCTCTTTAACACCAGCGTAGTCTACTCGAGCCAGGTTGGGCATGGCGGCTTGATATCCCATTTCCTTGGCAACTGGAATCTGGCGCCTCTGATGCGCCTCCGGAGCGGATTGCCGGTAAACCCTGTAACAGGAAAAGACAATTCGCTGACGGGTGTCGGCTTTGACCGGCCCAATGTGGTAGCTGGCGAGCAGATGTATACCGGTGCGAGTCATGGTTTGTTTTACCAGTACATAAATCCTGGTCTCTACACCGCCAACGCGTTAGGTACGTTTGGGAACGCGGCTCACAACAGCTTGCGGGCTCCCGGATATTTCGATGTGGACCTGGCAGTCAGCCGGCAATTCAACCTGCTCGAGCGGCTGACGTTGCACATACGTGCGGAAGCATTCAACGTGATGAACCACCCGAACTTCGGCGCGCCGAATGCCAACATTGCATCCAGCAGCTTCGGGCAGATCACAAGCGCCAGCGATCCGCGCATCTTGCAAGCATCCATGAAGTTGGTTTTCTAGAGGGGACCGCCATGGCATCCGATTTGAACAACCGCATTCCGCGGCGTAATTTCATCAAGCAAGCCAGCCAGGTTACCGCGCTGGGCTTTCTGCCGGGAGGTCTCTCCGGCGCATCCGGGCGCATCGCCTTGATTGTGGATCCGGCGGACCCAGTAGCGTCCTCGCCGCCCGTAAAATGGGCCGCCGAACAGGTGCGCCTGGCGGTCACGGCCAAAGGCGCCTCCTTGCAGGTCTCGAATTCGCCGGAGGAAGCCGGCGATTTCAGTCTGCGGATCGTGGTGGCCGGGGTTCGCTCCGCGATGGCTCGCGCCTTCCTGAAGGGCGGAACCGTTCCGCCGCGCGAGGCTTTCCTCCTGATGCCCGGAAAGATGTCCGGGATGGCGGCCGTGCTTGTGTCCGGTTCGGACGCGTCGGGTTTCGTCTATGGGCTTCTGGAACTGGCCGACCGCGTCCGTTACGGTGCTGATCCAATGTCTGGCCTGGCTCTCGCCCAGCCCATCCAGGAGCAACCCGCCAACCAGGTGAGGAGCATCGCGCGCGCTTTCGTGAGCGACGTGGAGGACAAGCCATGGTTTTACGACCGCGAGTTCTGGCGCGATTATCTGACCACGCTGGCGGCCCAGCGTTTCAATCGCTTCGCACTTACATTCGGCCTGGGATATGATTTCCCGCGAGGCGTTACGGGCGACTATCTCCATTTTCCTTACCCGTACTTACTCGACGTTCCTGGTTACCGCGTCCGGGCCGTCCCTCTGGATGATGCCGAGCGCGACCGCAACCTTGAAATGCTGCGTTTCATCAGCGGCGAGACCGCTCTCCGCGGCCTCGATTTCCAACTGGCTCTCTGGACGCACGCTTATGAATGGACCGATAGTCCGCACTCCCATCACCATATCGAGGGACTTACTCCGGAAACGCACGCCCCGTATTGCCGCGATGCGCTGGCGCTCCTGCTGAAGAATTGCCCCGCGATCCGGGGCCTTACTTTCCGGGTGCACGGAGAGAGCGGCGTGCCGGAAGGAAGTTACTCGTTCTGGCGAACGGTGTTTGATGGGATCGTCCGCGCCGGGCGCCGCATTGAAATCGACATGCACGCCAAGGGCATCGATAGCAAAATGATGGACGTGGCGGTGGAAACCGGCATGCCCGTCAAGATCTCGGCGAAGTACTGGGCGGAACACATGGGGCTGGGATACCATCAGGCCGCCATCCGCGAGTTGGAAATGCCGCGCGACGACGAAAAGGTCGATGGCATCTTCAGTCTGAGCAACGGTTCCCGCCGTTTCCTCCGCTACGGATATGGAGATTTGTTCCAGGAAGGCCGCCGCTACGATGTTCTGTTCCGAATCTGGGCTGGGACCCAGCGTCTGCTGCTGTGGGGCGATCCGGCGACTGCCGCGGCTTACGGGCACTCGGCGCATTTCTGCGGAGCCTCCGGCGTGGAAATCTGCGAGCCGCTGTTTTTCAAGGGTCGTCAAGGGTCGGGGTTGCCAGGTGGCCGCTGCGCCTACGCCGATGAGTCGCTCAATCCCACGGGCGGCGATTTCAGGAAGTACGAATACACCTATCGAATCTGGGGACGGCTGCTGTACCACCCGGAAACAGATCCGGAGAATTGGAGGAGATATCTCCGCACCGAGTTTGGCGCCGCCGGGACCTCCGTCGAAAATGCCCTGAGTCACGCCAGCCGGGTATTGCCTTTGATCACCACGGCGCACCTTCCCTCGGCCTCGAATCTGGGCTGTTGGATGGAGGTGTACACCAACATGCCGATTGTGGAAGGCGGCGCGCAGGTGCCCTATGGAGATACTGTACAGCCGAAGCGTCTCGGCACCGTGAGCCCGTTGGACCCGGAACTGTTTTCCACCATCGAAGAGCACGCCGGCGAGCTTTTGAAAGGCCCGAGAAGCGGTAAGTACTCGCCGGTGGAGGTGGCCCAATGGCTTGAAGATTCGGCGGCGGTGGCTGAGCGTGAACTGGGAACCGCCGTCAACCGTGCGCCCTCCAGGAATGCGCCCGAGTTCCGCCGGGTGGAAGAGGACGTGCGAATCCAAGTCGGACTCGCTCAATTCTTCGCCGCGCAACTGCGCAGCGGAGTCCTGTTCGATATCTACCGGCGAACCGGAGATGGCACGGCACGGGAGCAGGCGATCGCCGCCTGCCGCCGCGCTCGGAACGCGTGGGCCTCCATGGCGGAAAGGGCGCAACGTGTCTATAGGGCGGACATCACCTTTGGAGAAACGCCGGTACGGAGAGGGCACTGGATGGACCGTTTGCCGGCAATCGATAAGGATCTTGCAGCCATGGAAGCCGCGCATCTCGAACCGGCGCATGCCATAGAGGTGAATGCGGAGGTGACGGAGTTGGCGATCCGGGCAGCCATGGAACAGCCTCGCCGGGTGTCGGTGAAATGCGATCACATACCGCCGGAGAGGTTCCAGCCCGGAAATTCGGTTTCCATCGGACTGAGGCCCGGCGGCCCGGTGGCGAGCGCGCGCCTGCACTACCGGCGCGTGAATCAGGCCGAGCGCTGGCAGGTTCTCGACATGGAGCGCGACGGGCCCGCGTTTAGGACTGCCATTCCCGCCGATTACACCAGATCCCCGTACGCGCTCGAATACTACTTCGAGTTGCGGCGCGATGCTGCGACTGCGTGGCTGCACCCGGGCTTCGCCGCCAATCTCGACAACCAGCCGTACTTTGTGCTGATGGCGAAGCGCTAACTACGCCGAAGCACTTTCGATCACCACTACTTCGTAGGCATTCAGCACGGGGACGGTGAAGCTGATGTGGCCGTCGCGAGCCTCGAAATGCAAGGCCGCTCCGCCACGCAGGGTGCGTACAGTTTTTGTTTTCGAACCGAGTCGCAGGTCGAACTCCAGATCCCGGACCGTCACGACTTCACCCAAGGGCCGCCCGCCTATGGTGTTGATCAGATGGACAAAGGTGAATCCCGGCTTCTCGGACAGGGCCACGCCGACTTCGGAAGGCGCGCTGGTACCGAGCGGCAGACCGTCGCCCAAGGCCCAGGCAACCGCCGAACCCAACAACCGCCGGGCGTCGTCCAGGCGGCTGCGGAAGTAGAAACGGTCCACATCGCACGGCAGATAGACCGCCTTCCCGGCCGAAAAAATGTTGGCGATCAGCAACGGCACGTCCGTCCGCACGGGATTTTCTATTTCTTCCGGATCAACCAAGCTCGCCGTATATCCATAAACCAGTGGCGCGGCGGAACCGCCCACCGGGCGAACGGGCGTGATCCGGCCCGCGAATGGCAGGACAGAGGTATCCCGCATCCAGGCCGTCATGGGATGCGGCTGGCGCCGGCAGAGGTATCCGTTCCTGGCGGCGGTCATGGGCGAAGAGGGGTCGTAATCGGCGCCCAGCACCTCCGCCAGCGCCAGTTTCGTGCGCTTGTTCCCGCCGGGATCGTATAAAGAAGTTTCGTGGGAAGCGATGAGCGCACCGCCGCCGCGGACGAATTCCGCTATCGAGTGAGCCTGCGCGTCGCTCATACAGGCGAGATTCGGCAGGACCACGGCGCGGAAGTCAGCCAGTTTGCCGGACGCGATCGCCTCGTCGCTTACCATCACCGTGGGAATGTGGCTCTCCGTCAGAGCGGCATAAAAGCCGTGCACGCAATCGGCATAGCGGGCCCTCGCGTCGTCCTGACCGTAGAGTTCCAGGGTTGGCTGCGACCATACCAACGCGACAGGCGCGGCGGGCCGCGCATCCTCGTACACCCAGGCATGTTGCTTGAGCACGCCCAGGGTTTCCGCGATGACCGCCATATTCCGCTCATCCTCGATATTGCCGGGGAGGCCGAACGTCGGCATTTTCAAGCCGGCGCCGTGAGCCATAGCCTGCCAGGCGCATTGCGCGTATTCCGCCGGCGGCATGGAAGCGTGAGTCCAGCCGGCTGCCCGCATCGAGACTTTCAGGTTGATGATCGGGGGCCGGCCGCCCACCGAGCGCACGTAGCTGGCGGTCATCCCCGAAACCCAGCGCAGATCCGGATCGGGCGCCGCATTGTCGATGGTGGACATGAGGGAGGAAAAGGAACCCGAGAGCCTGACGATGTCCAATGCCTTGTCGCGCGCCCAGGTGGGGTTGTCCAGCCCGGCCAGCTCGCCGGTCCAGAACACGTCTTTCCGGATGGCCTGCATCTCTTTCTGCAGAAGCGCCATGCACTCGGCGCTGCATTCGTATCGCCAGGAGACGAGCTGCTTCGAAACAGGGTCCTTCCAGTCGATCCGTAACGGAAGTTTGGCGCCGAATCGCGCCTCATACTTCTCCTGGCATTTGGAACAGCAGCAGTGTCCGGGGAAGCCTCCCGCGTTGAGGTGGAATCCGTCCACGTCGTAGCCCTTCAGAATCTCGCGGATCACCGGAAAAGCGAAGGCCTCGCCGAGATAGGGGCTGTTGGGGCAGACGCTGTAGTATTTGCCCGCCGTTCGCGGCGAGCCGTCCGGATTGCGCGCGAACCAATCGGGATGATCGTGAAAGAGGCCGGCGCGCGCTTTGCTGAAATCCACCCGCGCAATCGACTTCATTCCGGCGGCGTGCAGTTGCGCGGTCGCTTCCTTCAGGAAGTCATGTCCGTTTAACAGCGGGCTCACGTTGTGGTAGGGCACCCTGGAAGGGTAGAACGCGACGATGCCGCCCGCGCTGACTACAATGCCGCCGGCGTTCGTGGCGGCGCAACTGCCAACGAAGCGCGCGGTGTCGAAACCGCGCAGCTCCGACTCCCGCATGTTGGGGTGGAACAGGCGCACGGGCCGGAGCCACCACTCGGAGGCATCCGGCGCCGCGGCGGCCGGCGTCACCGCCGGCGATGCCGCCCCCGCCAGGAAAATACCGGCCTCGATGAAATCTCTTCGCGTCACCAGTTTCACCTGAAGGTGGCGTTAGTCGATGTACTCATACGCCACAAGCGTGAGGAACTCGGCAAAATCCTCGGAGGTCATCATCCGTTCGAAAAGTTCACGCCCCAGCGAGAACCTGGTCTTGGCGAATTCCTGGGGACCCAGTTCCGCGGCGATCCTTTCGGTCTGTTCGCCGATTGCCCGCGTGACGAATGCTGCGTCGGCCACGCGTCCGTCCTTCAGCTTGGCGCGGTGTTTGACCCACTGCCATACTTGTGCGCGGCAGATTTCCGCGGTGGCCGCATCTTCCATCAGATTGTAGATCGGCACACAGCCCAAACCGTCGAGCCAGGCCGCAAGATACCGCAAGCCGACATCGATATTCCAGCGCAGGCCCTCTTCGGTGATCTCACCATCGGGAACCGCAAGCAAATCGGCTGCGGTCACACTGACGTCCTTGCGAGGAATGGAGATCTGATTGGGAGTTTTCATGTGCTCGTCGAAGATCTCTTTGGCAATCGGAACCAGGCCGGGGTGCGCTACCCACGTGCCGTCATGCCCCGCCTTGACTTCCCGCAGCTTATCGGCACGCACCTTGCCGAGCGCGGCTTCATTGGCGGCGGGGTCGTTCTTGATGGGGATCTGCGCCGCCATTCCACCCATGGCATGAATGCCGCGGCGATGGCACGTCTGGATGAGCAGTTGCACGTAGGCGTTGAGAAAGTGCCGCTCCATGGTCACCAGCGCGCGGTTGGGTAGTACGAATCGCGGGTGGTTGCGGAATTTTTTGATAAAGCTGAAGATGTAATCCCAGCGGCCGCAATTCAAGCCGGCCGAGTGGTGGCGCAGTTCGTAGAGGATCTCATCCATCTCGAACGCGCCGAGAATTGTCTCGATCAGCACGGTCGCTCGGATCGTGCCCTGCGGCAAGCCTGCATAATCCTGCGCGAAAACGAAAACGTCGTTCCACAATCGTGCTTCCAGGTGGCTTTCCAACTTCGGAAGGTAGAAGTACGGGCCCGTGCCTCTGGCTACTTGCTCCTTGGCATTATGGAAGAAGAACAGGCCGAAATCGAAGAGCGATCCCGAGATGGGCTCGTCATTAACCAGAAAATGTTTCTCCACCAGATGCCATCCGCGAGGACGCACCAGCAAGGTAGCGATCTTCCCGGCGAGTTCGTACTGCTTGCCTTCCGGACTCTGGTAGCGGACGGTTTTCCGCACGGCATCGCGCAGATTCCACTGGCCCTCGATGTTGTTCCGCCAGGTGGGCGAGTTGGAGTCCTCCAAATCGGCCATGAAGACGTTGGCGCCGGAGTTGAGCGCGTTGATGATCATCTTACGGTCCACCGGTCCGGTGATCTCGACCCGGCGATCTTGTAAGTCTTCGGGGATCGGCGCAACCTTCCACTCTCCAGCTCGGATCGCCGCGGTTTCCCTCAGAAAGTCCGGAAACTTTCCGCTATCGATTTCCTTCTGCCGGACTGCCCTGTGGGCCAATAGCTCGCGGCGGCGGGCGCCGAATTCCGCTTCCAGCGCCGCCAGAAAAGCGTTCGCCTCAGCCGTGAGAATCGTGGCGAACTGCTCGTTCATGGGTCCGCGGATTTCGAAGGTGGACATTTTTGGTGACATAACTTCCTAAATCGTAATGCGTCCTTACGGAGCATTGCAACTTTCCCGAGGCGTTTCGACGATCCCCCTCGTGCGCCCGCTGGCTGGTGTGCCATCGCCTGATCGCCGTTGCCCATGCTTCCTGCCGGAGCACGTGGGACCACAAGACCTGGTTGCGCTCCACGTTACAAGCAGCTAGACTCCGGATATTTCCTGACGCCCACAAGGCGAGTGCGGGGAAGAGATACTCACGGCTTATGGAAGGGGCTTCGCGCTACTGGCTTCCGCGGCTGTTGTTTCAGCATGGCCTCGGGCTGATCTATCTCATCGCCTTTCTGGTCGCGGTGAACCAGTTCCGTCCGCTTCTGGGCGAGCACGGATTGCTGCCGGTGCCGCTCTTCGTGAAGCAGGTCTCATTCCGCGACGCTCCCAGCCTGTTTTTCCTGTTTCCCAATGACCGGGCCTTCTGCGCGGCGGCCTGGATCGGAGTGTTCCTCTCGGGCCTCGCTCTGACAGGCGTCTCGGACCGGTTCGGAACGTGGTTGTCCATGCTGGTTTGGGCCATCCTCTGGCTGATCTATCTCTCCTTCGTCAACGTTGGCCAGGTCTTCTACGGCTTTGGCTGGGAATCCATGCTGCTCGAAGCCGGCTTCTTCGCTATCTTCTTGGGCAGCAGAAACAGCGCTCCCCGCGCGGTCCCAATCTGGATTCTGCGCTGGATGCTGTTCCGCGTCATGTTCGGGGCCGGCCTGATCAAACTGCGAGGCGATGCCTGCTGGAAGGACCTCACATGCCTCGACTACCACTACGAAACCCAGCCCATGCCGAATCTCCTGAGCTGGTACTTCCACTGGGCGCCCGCCTGGACGCACCATGGCGGAGTATGGTTCAACCACTTTGTCGAACTGGCGATTCCATTCGGATACTTCGCGCCGCAGCCCATCGCCACCATCGCCGGCATTTTCACCATCGTCTTTCAGTTGCTGCTGATGTTCAGCGGCAATCTCTCCTTCCTCAATCTGCTCACGATCGTGCTTGCCCTGCCGGCACTGGACTGCCGCATTCTGTCGAAGATCATCCCCGCTCATCCGCCGGCCTTTCAACCGCCCGGGCGCGCCGTCCGATACGGCATGGTGTGTCTCGCCGCCGTGGTGGGGATCCTGAGCATCCCACCCGCGCTCAACATGCTGTCACCGGGCCAGCTCATGAATTTCAACTACAATCCGCTGCACCTGGTGAACACCTACGGGGCATTCGGCAGCATCAACCGGACCCGCTACGAAGTGGCGGTGGAAGGAACCGCTGATCCTTCACCCACGCCGTCCACCCCGTGGCGCGAGTACGAATTCCAGGGAAAACCCGGCGACATCGGGCGCCGGCCGCCACAGATAGCGCCGTACCACCTGCGTCTCGACTGGCTCATGTGGTTCGCGGCGATGTCCCGCTACACCGAGGAGCCTTGGTTCGTGAACCTCATGGCCAAACTGCTCCAGGGCGACGGCGGCACACTCGGACTGCTGCGAACCAACCCGTTTCCCGATCGTCCGCCCCGCTACGTGCGCGCACGGCTCTATATGTACCGCTTCACCACGCCGGAAGAGAGACAAGCGGGAGGCGAGTGGTGGCGGCGGGAACTGGTCGGGCCATGGTTTCCGGAAGTGTCGCTCGATACGCCGGGTTTTCGGCGAATCCTGCTGGAGCAGGGCTGGCTTTGACCGGGACGGCCGGCCGCCCCAACGCCATTTCGTCCCGGCCGGTCCGGAGGACAGGCGCCGCATACCATCTGCGGCGGCTAACCGTTGATACCGGTTACCTTTTCACAAACTTGTCGACGCGCCAGTTGCGGAAGTCCGCCGCATAGATGGCCCCCGTGCTGTCCAGGGCGATGTAATGCGGGATATCGATCTTGCCGGGAATCTTGCCGAACGATCCCAGCACACCCAAAATCTTGCCGTCCAAATCCACCTTGATGATGCGCGAATTGTCGCCGTCGCACATGTAAAGAGCATCTTCGCTCTTCACGTAGTAAAGGCCCTGCGGCACACCAAGATCCGTCCACTTGCCCAGGAATTTTCCTTGCTGATCGAAGATCTGCACGCGCTTGTTGACGCGGTCGGTCACATACAAGCGCCCCTTGCTGTCAATGGCAACATCGTGCACCAGGTTGAATTCGCCGTCGCCGGACCCTTTGGTGCCCCACTGGCCCAGGTATTCGCCGTCTTTGCTGTAGTGAGCCACGCGCGAGTTTCCGTAGCCATCGGCGACAAAAAAATCGCCGTTTGGCCCGAAGTTGAGGGTCGCAGGCCGATTGAACGCGTACTTCGCGTTGTTATCGGCGGCGGGAGAGCCCGTGCCCAGGTTCATGAGCAACCGGCCCTCCGGGGTCCACTTCATGACGCGGTGAGCCTCCAGGTCGACCGTCCAGATATTTCCATCCGGACCTACGCGCAAGCCATGTGGCTTCTTGCCAAGAAACTCCGGCCATGCGCGCAAAAACTTACCGGACTTGTCGAATTGCATCACCGGATGTGGCCCGTCGCTGAAAACCCATACGTTGTCGTCCCTGTCGACGTCCACCGCCGCGGCTTCGCCGAAGTTCCATCCGGCCGGAAGTTGGGGCCAACCTTCTACGACGCGATAAGGCAAGGGCGGGCCCGTTTGAATTTGGGCGCACAACAACGTGCATGTGGCCGATAAGATACCAAAGTGCCTCATGTTGGCGATCCTAGCATTATCGCGAGACCGGCGATTACCGCGCCAGCCACAGCAGCGGCGTGAGCCCGGCTACCGCCAGGGCGGCCAGAATGCTCAGGCTCAATACGCCGGTCTCACGATCGCTCAGGCAGTAGGCATAGAATCCTTTGACCAGGTTATTGCTGGAAGCGGCAATCAGAATCCCCGCCGCCGCCACGTTCAGCGGTGCGGAACTGCCGGCGGCCTGTGTCATTCCCATGATGAACGGATCCACGTCCGTCACGCCCATCAGGGCCGCCAGTGAGTACACTCCCGCCTTGCCCAGGTAAGTCACGACCAGGTGCGTGGCCACCAGCATGGTGACGAAGAGCACCGCGAAGCCCAGGGCGGCGCGCAGTTCCAGGGGGTTCTTCGGCTCGAACTCGCGCTCTATGTCTCCCGCCTTGGCATCGGGAACCCGGCTCCACAACCATCCGCACGCGATGCTGGTTCCCGCGAGGATCAGAAACGGCACTTCCAGAATCGTAATCAGGTTGCGGTTGAAGATGGTCACGAGGCCGGCCAGCCGCACATACATCATGCCGGAGGCGACCAGTGTGACTCCCGAAAACAGGTGCGGCCGATTCTCACGCTTGGCGCGCTTGGCCAGGACCACTGTCGTCACCGTGGAAGAATAGGCTCCTCCCAGCAACGCCGCCAGCATCACGCCGCCCTGCCCCTTGGTGACCTTCTGGATCACGTAACTGCCGTAGGAGACGGTGCTCACCGCCACCACCACCAGCCACGCCTTGGCCGGATTGATGGCGAACGATCCGAATTCGCGGTTGGGAAGCACCGGCAGAATCACTGCCGTGAGCAGCAGGAACTTGGTGAAGGTGAGGATCTCTTCCGGTGCGATGCGCTGCGTGAGGCCTTCCAGCGCGCCCTTCAGCTCCAGCAACAGCATGCTGGCCACGGTGAGAGTGGTGGCGATCCAGAACTGTTCCCGGTACACCAGCGCGGCTGCCACGTAGGTGGTCAGCGCCGACATCTCTGAGGTCACGCCCGCCGTTCCGGCGGATTGCAGCTTGTTGCGGTACGACAGCATCAGGAAGCCCGCCACCACGGCGAACCCCAAGGTCACCGGCAGAATTTCTCCGCCCGCCAGGAAGGAGATGCCATAGGCGATAAGCCCGATGAGTGGATACGTGCGCACGCCGCCGAACGAGAACTGCCCGGTGCCGACACGCCGCTCCTCGCGCTCCAACCCGGTCAGGAAGGCGAGAAACAGCACCAGCAGAATCTTGACGCCTTCCGGCGGCAACAGTTGATAGAGATCGGTGAACACAAATCAGTACAAGCATATCCGATTACAGGCCAGCGGACGATGATATATGTCTGGAGAGTGTTTAAATGAGGGACAATCATGCGATTCCGCGCCTTGGGCGATCGGATATGATCCTGTTTTTGCGGCAAGCGAGATGCGCCGTGCTTCTTGCGGCGCTCGCCACAGCCCGCGCGCAGACCTCCCAGGTGATCTCGCTCAACGGAACCTGGGATTTCGCGTTGGCCGCCGACGCTGCCGCGGCGGATCGCCTCGCCGCGTTCTACCAGGACGGCTTCCAGGGCGGTGCCTTCCGTCCCATCCAGGTGCCGTCGAACTGGGCCCTGCAGGGATTTGAGGAACCGATCTACGCGCGGACGAGGCAGCCACGACAGCGGTTTCACCGGGTTCGCATACGACGTGACCCCCAACCGACTCCGCCTTCGATACCAACGATGACTGGGCGCTCGGCGGCATCTACCGCGACGGGTGGCTGGAAGCCATGCCGGCGGCGGCCTACATCGACCGGGTGGAGACATCCACTACCTTCGACGCCCAGTTCCGCGACGCCGATCTGAACCTGCGCGTGCTGGTGTCCGGAGGCCGCGGTTTTGGCGCGGGCGGCCGCGATGGCGCACCGGCGGGCGGCGGACCCGGCGGCGCGAGCACCGCGCCGGACTACGACCTGCGGGCTATCCTCGCCGGGCCCGATGGCAAAGAAGTTCAGCGCTCCGTCCTGAATATTCCGGCTCACTGCGGCACGGCGCGCGACACGCTCCTCACCATGCACGTGAACGCGCCCCGGCACTGGACCGCCGAAACTCCCGACTTGTACCGGCTCACTGTGGAGCTGGTGCAGGGCGGCGCGGTCGCGCACGCGCGGACATCGGCCGTGGGCTTCCGCCAGATCTCCACAACCGGGGGCGTGGTGCGTATCAACGGACAGGCCGTAAAAACTGCGAGGCGTATGCCGCCACGACGAAAAACCCGGACGTGGGCCGGCCCACCGTCCGGGAAGACTGGCTGTAAGACTGATGAAGGCCGCGAATATCAACATGGTCCGGACATCCCACTATCCACCGGCCGAGGGCTTCATCGAACTCTGCGATGAGATGGGCATGTGCGTGCTCGACGAGGTTCCCATGGGCTTCGGCGGCGGATCTGGCGACGACCCGTCGTTTATGGCGGCGATGATCCGCTTGGTGAAGGGATCCGACCCCACGCGGCCCGTGCTGATGCCGCAGCGTATCGACGAGTTCCTCCCGCCCGAGATTGATATTCTGGCCCCGCACTACCGCCCGCCTTCCGCCCTCGATCAGCTCGCCGCGCACTCCAGCCGTCCCATCATCACCACCGAATATACGCACGCCTACGCGGAGGATGGCTTCGGCGGGCTGAGTGCCGTCTCGATACCGGCTCTTCGGCTGTCTTTCAGGGCGGCTTTTCCTTGATCCCCGCGGCGCCGGGGCGAAAGTGAACAGTCCGGCCTGGTGTGGCCGGACCCGTGGCCTGCTATCGTTTACCCTGGTCTGGAGCGCGTACGGATACTCATTCTGATAGTTAAAGGAGCGCCGATATGAAGAGCGGCAAGAAAAGGCATCTGCCCGCCGGTTTTGGAGTAATCCTCCTGGCGGTAATTCTTTGGACTGCTAAAACCACCATGGCAGCCGAGGCGTATACTCCCTTCGAAGGTGAGAAGACCGCCTGGCACGGCGGCTTCGACCGTTTCGACTTCATCATGGACGATGCCACCGGAGCAATCACACCCATGAAGGCCCCTGAGAAGGAGGCAGCCAGCTATGGAATCGACGTTACCCTGAAGGACGGCAAGCGTCGATGTGTCGTGATCGTCCCCAGGAATGCGGCGCCCGGCTACCCCTGGTCGTGGCGGGGCTGCTATTGGAACCACGAGCCCCAGACCGAAGTCGAGTTACTCAATCGCGGTTTCCACGTCGCATTTGTCGCGCCCGACAGCGGCAAGCAAGGCAAGGCGTGGGACCGTTGGTATGAGTTCTTAACGGAGAAGCATGGGCTGACGAAGAAAGCGGCCTTCATCGGGATGAGCAAGGGTGGGGTCAATGAGTTCAACTGGGGAGTCGTAAATCCCGACAAAGTGGCATGTATCTACGCCGACAATCCCGCCCTTTATGACGAGGACTTCGCCAGAATCCCGGAACTGGCCAGACACGACATACCCCTGTTGCATGTCTGCGGCACTGAGGATATGTTGCTGCAACGCCATACTCTTGTCATCGAGAACATGTATCACCAGTTGGGCGGCGCGATCACCGTGATCATCAAGGAAGGACATGCCCATCACCCCCATAGCTTGCAAAACCCCAAACCGATTGCCGACTGGATCGTGCAGCATATGCAGCCGGCCAGCGCCAACCGGCCGGCCTTCGCGGATACAGGTTTCACGAAGTCCTATTACTACAGTCTCGAGCCTTCATTCATTTACCTCAAGGAAGAACAGACTTATGCCACCGGCCGTGGACCGGGCTTCACCGAGTCCTACGACCGTTATGATGCCGTCCGTTTCGGCGCCTTCAGGTCCGGCGGCATGGCGATCGTCGTGCCTCGCAACGTGGCGCCGGGAAAACCCTGGGTCTTCCGCGCGGACGCTATCGATCGGGATGCGACAGTCGATCTTGCCCTGTTGGCTAAGGGTTTCCACATCGTTACTCCCCCGCTCACCGCGCAATCCGGCATGGTGCGGGAACAGTGGGACGAAACCTACAAGGTCCTCGTCGACGATGGATTTTCAAAGAAGCCGGTGATGGAAGGGACCGGGGCGAACGCTGGAGAGGCGTATGCCTGGGCCATTGCGAACCCGGACAAGGTCTCCTGTATTTATGCCCGGAATCCCTCCCTGCGCAGCCTGATGGCAAAATCGCCTCCGATCGACAACCTGGCTCCGTTGGCCAAAGCCGGCATCCCGATCCTGCACGATTGCGGCAGTCTTGACCCATGGCTCGATGACCAGACTCGCGTCGTCGAAAAGAGATACAAGGAACTCGGCGGGCGGATCACGGTCATTCTCCGGGAAGGCGAAGGGCATTACCCACTCGCGCCCAAAGACCCGAAGTCGGTCGTGGATTTCATCTTGAGCTGCTATCGATAATTGAGTGAGATGGTATTCTAAACTCCATGAAAGTGGCGTTAGCGCTCTTAGGGTGGACACTTGCAGCGTATTCGGCCGAAGTGTTTACGCCTGAAAAAACCGACCCGGCCGCAGCCGGTATGGATCCCGCCCGGCTCGCTCGCATTCCCGCCAAAATGAAAGCGTATGTCGAGCGAGGCACGGCGGCTGGTTTCGTCACGATCGTGGCGCGGCATGGCCACGTCGCCAGCCTGGAAGCCGTCGGCTACCAGGATCGTGAAGCCGGGAGCCCCATGCGCACCGATACGATCTTTCGAATCGCGTCGATGACTAAGTCCCTGACCGTGGCGGGCGCAATGATCCTGGTGGACGAAGCGCGCCTCAACCTGCTGGATCCGGTGGAGCAGTTTCTGCCCGAGTACAAGGGCATCAAGGTGAACCCGTGCGGAGAGTCGCAAGCCAGCCAGGGATGCGATCCGGTCAATGCCACCCGGCCCATCACGGTCCTGGATCTTATGACCCACACCTCCGGCCTGCCGGGGCAGGGCGCCACGGGTCCTGAGCCCTTCAAATCGCTCGCCGAAAGAGTCAACGGCGGCGCGCGTGTCTTGTTATTGGCACAGCCTGGTACGAAATGGATCTATAGCCAGATCGGATATGCGATCCTGGGACGCCTGATCGAGGTGTGTTCGGGACAATCCTACGAAGAGTTTCTGGCGGAACACCTCTTCCAGCCACTGGGCATGAAGGATACCGGCTTCTTCCTTCCCGCCGAAAAGCAAAGCCGCCAGGCGGTGCTGTATACCTTGGATGCGAGCGGCAAGCTGGTGCGCGCTTCCCGGCCTCCCGAGCCGGCCGTGAAGGTCCCGGCGCCCGAAGGCGGGGCCCTGACCACCGTAACCGACATGGCGCGCTTCTATCAGATGCTGATGAACAAGGGGACTCTGAACGGCAAGCGGATTCTCTCCGCCGCCGCGGTGGAGGCCATGACCACGAATCAAACCGGAGACCTGAAAAACGTCGAGTTTTCGCCGGGCCTCGGAATGGGGCTCAGTTTCGGCGTGGTGAAGGATGTGGTGGGAACATTTCGCTACCAATCCATCGGAACCTTTTCCAAGGGTGGCGCGTTCCGAACCTACGGATGGGGCGATCCCGTCAAAGACATGTTCGCCATCATCCTGTACCAGCGGACTAACGGTGGCGGCGACACCGCCCCGGAGACCAACGCGTTTTCGATCCTGGCGAACGCCGCGATCGAACGCTGAGGACCGCCGCTTCGCGCCGAACGCCACACGCCACCCGTTGCGCGGGCTTCCGGCATCGAGTGGGCTTACACGTGCAGCCAGAGATTTGGCTCCAGGGGGGTTGCATCTGGTCTTCTTCAAAAGCCGGCTCACAGCCCCCCGTGGAACCGTCCGAATGCGCGCGCAAGCATGAGCGACATGATCAGGATTCCCGCTCCGAGGACCAACACGTGCTGCGTCTTGCGCAGATCGAAGCTGCCGACACGACAGACGAGCAGGTAGCCGACGGCCAGGTTGAAAAGGCCCCACAGGACATTCACCGTCGAGGACGACAACCCTTCCCCGGGCGGGTTCGCGAAAGGACTCTGGAAAGCATGCCCCGAGATCCCATTGCCGAGATGGGGCAAGGCGTTCGCGAGGAATGCGCCCCCGAAGAAGTATGCCACAAAGTGGTACCAGCGCATGGTCGCTCCTTCTGGCTGCCAAACCAATGGTAGCAGTCTTCGTCGCGCGCTCGCGCTGTTCCGCGTTTGGAATCTGGCGTCGCTCGTTCTTCGGGCATACTGCCGCCTCTGCCGCGGTGTTGGCCTTTACACGGCGAGCGCGCGCCGCGGATGAATCCGATCTGAAGGCCATTCAGGCGGAGATTGAGAAACGCCATGACGAATCGGTGCATCGGTTGCAAGACTGGATCCGGCAGCCCTCAATTGCCGCGGAAAACCGGGGTATGGCCGATGGCTGCGATCTCATGATGAGGCTCCTGCGCGATGCCGGATTCGGCAACGTGGCCAAGGTGCCGACCGACGGGCATCCCGGTGTTTTCGCTACGCTCGACGCCGGCGCGCCGCGAACCTTCGGTATCTACTTCATGTACGACGTCAAGCAGGCCGACCCAGCCGAGTGGTCTTCGCCGCCGTTTGATGCGGCCCTGGTCAACAAGCCCGGGCTTGGAAAGGTGCTGGTCGGTCGCGGAGCTGTCAATCAGAAGGGACCGGAAGCCACGTGGCTCGCTGCGCTGCACGCATTCAGAGCCGCTGGCCGGAAGCTTCCGGTGAACCTCGTGTTTGTGGCCGAGGGCGAGGAAGAGATCGGCTCGCCGCACTTCCCGCAGGTGGTCCGGAGGCCGGACATCCTGGCGGCGCTGCGCAAATGCGCCGGCGTGTATATGCCCATGCCGATGCAGACGCTCGATGGCACCGTGACCATCAACCTCGGCGCCAAGGGAGTCGTCGAGTTGGAGCTCGTTTCGAGTGGTGAGCGTTGGCATCGCGGCCCAAAGCAGGATCTCCACTCGAGTAACGAGGCGCGGGTAGACAGCCCGGCCTGGCATCTGGTGCAAGCCCTGGCGACCCTGGTTGGACCGGACGGCCACACACCCGCGATTGAGGGCTTCGCTGACAAGGCGCGGCCGCTCACTGCCGATGAGAAAGCCCTGATTCGCGAAGCGGCGCGCCGCCAAAGCGAGGAGGTCGCCAAACGACAGGAGGGCGTTGAACATTGGGTGCATGACGTGGACTGGATCGAGTCCCTCGAGTTGCTGGCCGGGCTCCCCACGGTGAATATCGAGGGGCTGGTAGGCGGATACACCGGGCCGGGCGGCAAGACCATTTTGCCGCACCGCGCCGTGGCCAAGCTGGATCTTCGGCTGGTGCCCGACATGACAGCGGCCGGTGCGCTTGCGGCGCTCGAGGCGCATCTGGCCAAACATGGATTCGCGGACATCGAGGTGAACATGACCGGCGGGTACGATCCGACCACCACGCCGTCAGCCTCCAGTCTGATTAAGGCTCAAGCTGCCGTCTACCGGCGCAACGGCCTTGACCCGGTGTTCTGGCCGCGGCTTGCCGGCTCCTGGCCGGGCTATGGGTTCACCGGTGAGCCGCTGAAACTGCCGGCTGGCCACTTCGGCCTTGGCCATGGCAACGGAGCCCACGCGCCCGATGAGTATTACGTGATCGACTCGGCAAATCCCAGGATTCAGGGAATCGATGGTGCCGTGCGTTCGCAGGTTGAGTACCTGTATGAATTGGCCGTGACGGCCTGAAATGCGGCGATTGCGCGATCCACAAGCCGGCGGTCCGGGGACTTCCACCGCTACTGCGCCTTGGCAACCGCCCGATCGGTTCCGCCGGTCTTCTGAACAGTGGTGACCTTCCCGTCTTTTACCGTCGTGTCTACTCGGAGGTCCTTATAAACTCGTCAATCGCGATCGCTCGGAAGACGAGTTCTTCCATAAAAGCGCCCAAGACACTCCACAGGAAGAAGTCTCCGGTGGCGGATAGGACGAGTTTGCCGCTGATCACGAGATAAACGTGAATGACCGCGAGCATACCCAGCGACGCACACCTCCGCGCTGGAATGAAAAACCACAGGATGCGGGCCTGCGCTGCTGCCGGATGAGCGAATAGACAACCACTCCCGCGGTGGTCGCCCACAGGATCTTCATCAGCAAGAAGAGCCAGAATTGCCAAGTTCCATCCATCCGGTGTCGCACATGAAAATAGTTGACTGCGATGCCGACGATGCTCCAACCGCCTGTGAGGAGGAGCAGCAGCCTGTCATAAGTCCCCAGTCTTCGAATGCGACTACGGATGCCTGGGTTCAGGCTTACATTGTCGTTGGTCTCTCCTGTAATGTCACTGATATTCGGTGCTTCCTGTTGCCCCCGAAGAGCCCGGCCGTCTGCCGATCAAAGGCGGTGGTGCAAAGCGCAGACCGTAGCCCAAGACCCCCGGATTCCGAAACCCTCTCAATTGGGCACTTCGTCGAATTCCTGCTCAGAGCCAGATTTGGAAGTTACAATCTGCTGCACCATTATTGGCCCCGTAGATATAAACGACGGGAACCACGTTGCTCTCAGAGATTGCGGGTGCCACGCCATTATTCATCGCCCCCGAGTGCAGATGAGGCTTTTTGTCGCCCTTCACATAGTACGCTGCGACGCCACACCACACAGTCCCGTATACGTACGAGAGCGCTACGGAGGCGTAGACCGTCTGGGCCGGAATGTTGAAGTCCGCACTCCTCTCAACAGCCATGCATACCTCTTTTCCGCGCGGGCCGTAAGGCAGATTCTCCCTCCACGCCTGAGCACAGGAATCGATATCACAATTTGTGGGCGAGCTTGGCTGCGGTCCGGGCAGCGATAGGGCGCATTCAGAGGAGTTGCCGCCGGCTGCGCCGCTCGCCAACAGCGGCGCCAGGTCTTCGACGGGCGGCTCATGGGCTCGGAAGATCCGAGGGTAACACCCTGGAACTTCCGCCAGAGCGACGCCGTATGCTGTTAGGAGGTACGCGAACTTGGTCCCTCTGGAAATCGACTCGGTCGTAAAGCGCTTCGGCGAATTGACCGCCGTGGCCGGTGTTTCGCTCGAAGTCCGCGAGCGCGCGTGCCTGGGGCTGCTGGGGCCCAACGGCGCGGGGAAATCCACCCTGATCCGGAGCATCATCGGACGGGTGCGGCCCGATTCGGGCAGCGTGCGCATTTTCGGACAGCCGGCCAACTCGGCGGCGGCCCGCGCGGAGATCGGGTGGGTGCCGCAGGACCTGGCGTTGTACGGGCTGCTCACCTGCCGGGAGAACCTGGACGCCTTCGGGCGTTACCAGGGGCTGCGCGGCAAAGCGCTGAGAGACGCGATCCACTGGTGCCTGGATTGGGCCGCGCTGGCGGATCGCGCCGGGGCCACGGCGAAGACGCTCTCCGGCGGACTGCGGAGGCGCCTCAACATGGCCGCCGGGCTGATCCACCGGCCGCGCATCGTGCTGCTGGACGAGCCCACCGTGGGGGTCGATCCGCAATCGCGCAATCGCATCTTCGAGATGGTCGAGGCACTGCGGAACGGCGGCACCACGATCATCTACACGACGCACTACATGGAAGAAGCCGAGCGCCTGTGCGACTCGATCGCTATCATCGACCATGGCCGGGTGATCGCACGCGGCACGAAAGAGGAGCTGGTGACGCAATCGTTCGGAGGCCGCAGCGATGTGGCGATGCGATTCGTTGCCACGGTCCCGGGCATTGCGGTGTGGGCCGCATCGCGCGGGGGAACGGTGCAGGACGGCACGGCGCATTTCTCGGTGGACCGGGCGGCGGAGATCGCGCCGCTGCTGGACGGCGCGGCCGAGGGGGGTTACGAAGTGGCGGAGGTGACGGTGCGCCGGCCCAATCTCGAATCCGTGTTTCTGCAACTCACCGGGAGGGAGCTACGCCAATGATCGCCGCGATTGTCCGCAACGGTTTCCGCGCGCTGCGGCGGGACCGGGGAGCGCTCATCCTCTCGTTCATTTTGCCGATCGCGTTCTTCACGATTTTCGGGGTCATCTTCGGCGGCATGCACGACACCACGCCGCGCGTCCGGTTGCTGGTGGTGGACGAGGATCGAAGCGAGGCCTCCGGGCGGCTGGTCCGCGGTTTGCTGCGCGAGCCATCGCTCAATGGCAGCACACGCCCCGAAGCCAGGAAGGGCGAGCCCGCTCCGCCGGAGTACACGGCGGCTACCGCCGAGACCGCGGTGCAGCAGGGCGATGCGCCCGCGGCGTTGATCATTCCCCGGGGATTCGGCGCCAGCCCCATGGCGTTCGCGCCGGGAGGGGAGCGGAAGGCGCTCCGCATTCTGCACGACAGCTCCGACCCCGTAGCGGCACAAGTCGTGGCGGGAATGGCGCAGAAAGTGGTGATGACTTCCATGCCCGACACGATGGCGGACCTGGGGATGAAGTATTTCGCCCAGGCCAGCGGCGGCCTGACTCCGGAGCAGCGAAAGAGCGTGGAATCGGGCCTCTCGCAGCTTCGCGGCCAGATGCGGGAGCGCGACCAGGCGGGCGGCGCGCCGGCCGCGGCGGCGGGCAGCGGAGATAACGGCGGCGGGCTGGTGGCCATCGAAGTCCGCGACGTGGTGGGGGAAAAGAAGCGCAGCCCGATGGTGGCGTTCTACGCGGCCGGCATCGGGGTCATGTTCCTGATGTTCACGGCCAGCGCGGCGGGAGGCAGCCTGCTGGACGAGGCGGAGAGCGGCGCGCTCGACCGCATCCTGAGCGGGCGCGTGAGCATGACCACGCTGCTGGCCGGCAAGATGGCCTACTGCACGCTGCTGGCGTGCGCGCAGCTCACCCTCATGTTCCTCTGGGCCGCGGCGGTGTTCCACCTCGACTTGTTCACTCACCTGCCCGGCTTTTTCGTGATGACCGTGGCCACCGCTTTCGCCGTGGCGTCGTTCGGCATGCTGCTGGCGAGCCTGGCGAACACGCGCGCGCAGTTGGGCGCCATCTCGACGCTGATCATTTTGACCATGTCGGCCATCGGCGGCAGCATGTTCCCGCGGTTCCTCATGCCAGAAGGGATGAAAAAAGTGGGGCTGATGACCTTCAACGCATGGGCGATCGACGGCTACACCAAAGTTTTCTGGCGGGATGAACCGGTGTCGCACCTGGGGCCGCAGGTGGCCGTGCTGATTGGGGCCGGCATGGTGCTGTTCCTGCTCGCGCGCCGCTTCGCGCGCCGGTGGGAATACGCGTGAGGTTGGCTGCGGTGGACTTCAGGCGACTTTCTTGACTTTACCGGAGCGGATGCAGGAGGCGCATACGCGCATACGGCGTCCGGCGCCGTTGACCAGCGCGCGAACCGACTGCAAATTCAAGTTCCAGCGGCGCTTGGTGACATTGTGGGCGTGGCTGATGCGGCTGCCGAACTGGGGGCCGCGGCCACAGATTTCGCAAACTCGTGCCATACGACAGAACTCTCCCTCGTGGTTCGAAGGAACTATTGTATCATGCCTGGCAGGATGCCGAAAAATGCCGGAAACCGCTGGCTGACGCGGGCGCAGAAGCAGAATTTCTGGCGCTCGCTCATCGCGGTCCTGGCGGGGAATGCGATTTATTTCGGCGTGGAGCGCTACCTGCCCTTGCGCGCGCAGCACCAACTCTATCAGATCGACTGGGGGCTCGCGGTGGATTTCTGGATCTGCCTGGTGTGCTACGGAATCGTGCGGCTGATCCGCTGAGGGCTACTTGAGCTTTTGCAGCTTGGCCCGAATCTCCGCGGCGTTCTTGGCGTCGGGCGCCATTTCGAGGTACCTGGCGTAGGCTTCTTTGGCCGCTTTGGGGTCTTTCAGTTTCTCTTCGGCTTCGCCGAGGCGCAGCCAGGCTTCGGCGTAACCGTCGTTCCACTTGGTGGCTTCGCGGAAGCGGCCCTCGGCGGCCCGGTAGCTGCCTTTTTTGAAATAGAAATTCCCGGTCTGCACTTCTTTCTGCGCCTGGAGAGGGTTGAAGGAGTAGTCGTCGGTGGTCAGCGCCTTGTCCTCTTCCGGAGGGACTTCTTCCTTCCCTTTGGCGGCCGGCTTTGCGCCCCGCTGCCGCTGCAACTCACCAGCCGGCTTGTCGGGCGGTGGGGGTTGCTGCTGCGAACGGAGCGGGATAGTGGAAGCCACCAGCAGGAGCGGAATCCAGCGGGACATGAATTTATTTTAGCGCGGGGGGCGCCGGGCGGACCGGGGCGCGTCCCGCTGGAAGCTATAATCAAGGTACAGATTGCCCCTCCATGGAACTCCGTGAAAAGGTAGGCACGCTCCCACTGGAGCCTGGCGTGTATCTGTACAAAGACGCCGGCGGCCGCGTGATCTACGTGGGCAAGGCCAAGATCCTGCGCCACCGCGTCCGCAGCTACTTCTCCGACGACAAGCTGGCCGACACCAAGACCGGAACGCTGATCTCCGAAGCGCGCGATATCGACTACATCCTGGTGGACAACGAAAAAGAGGCGCTGGCGCTGGAGAACAATCTCATCAAGCAGTACCAGCCGCGATTCAACATCCTGCTGCGCGACGACAAGACCTATCCGTACATCAAGCTGACCGGCGAAAAATACCCGCGGGTCTATGTGACGCGCCGGCTGCGCAAGGACGGCTCCACTTACTACGGCCCTTACTTTCCGGCGAACCTGGCGCACCGGCTGGTGCATTTCATCCACCGCAGTTTCCTGGTGCCGTCGTGCAAGATCGATCTCACGCGATTCCATCCCAAGCCCTGCCTGCAATACCACATTCACCGATGCCTGGGACCCTGCGTGGAGGGACTGACCACCGACGAGGCGTACGGCGCCGCGGTGCGCGACGTGAAGCTCTTCCTGGAAGGCCGCCATTCCGACCTGGCGCGGGGGTTGCGCGCGCGCATGGAGGAGGCCTCGGCGGCCACGCGTTTCGAGGAGGCCGCCTCGCTGCGCGATCTGCTCACCACCGTGGAAGAGATCGACGAGCGGCAGAAAATGGCCGCGGCCAAGGGCGACGACATCGACATCTTCGCGTGCTACGCCGAGCCGCCGCTGGTGGCGCTGAACCTGTTCCACCTGCGCAACGGGCAGATCGTGGACCGGCGCGAGTTCTTCTGGGAGGACCAGGAGGAGTTCGACGAGCCGCTGTTCTTCTCCTCGCTGTTGAAGCAACTTTACCTGGACCAGCAGTACATACCGTCGGAGATTCACGTCCCGGTGGACTTCGAGGATCGCGAAGCCCTGGAGGAACTGCTGCGGGAAAAGAAGGCCCGCCACGTGGAGATCCGTACGCCGCAGCGCGGGCAGAAGAAGGCGCTGCTCGACCTGGTCCAGACTAACGCGAAGCACAGCTTCGATGGGCGGTTTCGCGTGCTGAAGCCTTCCTCGCGCGCCATCCAGGAGGCGCTGCAGGACGCCCTCAACCTGCCCGGGCCGCCGGCGCGCATCGAATGCTTCGACATCTCGCACATTCAGGGCACCGACAAGGTGGCCAGCATGGTGGTGTGGGAAGAGGGCCGGATGAAGAAGGCGGACTACCGCAAGTTCATCATCCGCACGGTGATCGGCAACGACGATTTCGCGAGCATGCGCGAGGTGGTGGCGCGGCGCTACGCGCGCCTGCGGGAAGAGGGCCGGCCCATGCCCGGGCTGGTGCTGATCGATGGCGGCCTGGGCCAGTTGCACGCCGCCGCGGAATCGCTGGAGGGGCTGGGCATCAGCGACCAGCCGCTGGCTTCCATCGCCAAGCGCGAGGAGATCATCTACGTGTACGGCCAGGAGGACGAGCCGGTGGTGCTGGACCGGTTCTCGCCGATCCTGCACCTGGTGCAATCGATCCGCGACGAGGCGCACCGCTTCGCCGTGACGTTCCACCGCTCGCGGCGGAACGCGCTCCAGCTCACCAGCGAGCTGGACGCGATCCAGGGCGTGGGGAAGAAGACCGTGCAGCGGCTGCTGAAGGAGTTCGGCAGCTCGGAGCTGGTGAGGGCGGCGTCGGAAGACCAGTTGGCGGCGGTGGTGGGACGCGCGGCCGCACGGCGGGTGAGGGTGCATTACGCGGGACAGGTGGTGGATGCGCCTTGAGGGCGGCGGCGCCTGCGGACTGCTATAGTTTCCTCATGCGAAGAACCGTACTGATTGCGGCGTGCCTGTCGCTTGCCTTGGCCCAGGAAACCCGGCGCGACATCAGCTCTCCCACCCCGACCGACAACCAACCGAACAGCGCCGGCGTGCCGGACGTCTACGCCGTCGACACGCGCGTGGAACGCATCCTGGTGCTGCGCTTCAAATACCAGGCCAACCTGCTGGCCGGGATCGAGCAGATGGTCAAGCTGCACCACGTCAAGAATGCGGTGATTCTCTCGGCGTTCGGTTCCGTGCGCAACTGGGAGATTCACCAGGTGGTCAGCCGGACCTTTCCGTCGAAGGACACCATCGTGAAGAACCCGACGGCGCCCGCGGACATCGTGGGGATGAGCGGCTTCATCATGAACGGCCGGGTGCACGCGCACATCTCGCTGGCCACGCCGGACAAGGGCTTCGCCGGGCACCTGGAGCCCGAGACCAACGTGTACACGTTCGCGGTGATGACCATAGGGGTGCTGCCGGACTACATCGATGTGAGCCGCCTGGACGATAAGACTTACCGGTAGACGGCGGTGCTACACTCAAGGTGAATGCAGCGGCGCCTCACCGCGATTTTCGCTCTGCTGCTCGCCCTCGGCGGGTTGGCCGCGGCGCCTGTCTCGCGCATCGCCGCGGGGCGCGATTCCTCGGCCATCATCTGGATCCTCAGGGAGAAGGCCGAACCGAGCCGCGTGTCGAACCGGGTGCGACTTCATCGCAGGCCGGCGGCAACCGGCGGCGTTGAGTACCGCTCGCGACTCGCCGGACGTATACCGCTTTTCGACCTCTTCCAGCGTCCTCCTCCGATCCAAGGCTAAAACCCAGACGGTATTGGCAGTGTGGCGCGCGCACTTATGGCTCCGCCGGGCGGCACGGCACCCCGCAGGCTGAAGCCTGCTCCACACGGGTCGAAAGCCTGTGCCACGAGGTGTGAAATGCAATCCTTGGTCTCGTTTTTTACCGGTCTTACCGGCAGCGGCGACAAGTCTGCCGGAACAATTCAGAAAATCAACGATGCCCGCCAGGCGCTCAGGCGCTATAGCGACGCGGAACTGCGCGCGGCCTGCCAGTCGGCGGAAACCCTCGAGGAGACGCTTGCGATCGCGGCGGTGGCCGCGGCGCGGGTCCTCAAACTGGAAATGTTCGACGTACAATTGCGCGGCGCGCTGGCCATGGCAGCCGGCCGGATTGCCGAGATGCAAACGGGCGAAGGCAAGACGCTGGCGGCCGTGCCGGCGGCTATCTGGTACGCGCGCAAAGGGCGCGGCGTTCACGTCATGACGGCCAACGATTACCTGGCGCGCCGCGACGCCAAGTGGATGGGCGATATCTACCGGCTGCTGGGCTTCTCGGTGGGCACGATTCAGCAGGGCATGACCGTGGCGGAGCGGCAGGCGGCGTACCGGGCGGACATCACTTATGCCACCGGCAACGAGGTGGGTTTCGATTACCTGCGCGACCAGATGGCGTTCCACGCCGATCAGCAGGTTCACCGGCCGTTCGCCGCGGCCATCATCGACGAAGCGGATTCCATTCTGATCGACGAAGCCCGCATTCCGCTGGTGATCGCGGGCGGCGGGGACGACGAGGAGACTTTCACCTTACGCGCCGACTCCACGGTCCGCCAGTTGCACTCCGGGAGTGACTTCATCATCCAGGAAAGCGGCCGCAATGTCACCCTGACCGATGCGGGGACACGGCGCGCCGAAGAGCTTCTGGGGTGCGGGAACCTGTATGAACCGTCCAACCTACCTTTGCTGGCCGCGCTCCAGAACGCTCTGCACGCGCACTCGCTGCTGCGCCGCGACGTGGATTACATCGTCAAGAACGGCGCGGTGGAATCGGTGGACGAGTGGAAGGGCAGGGTGGTGCAGAACCGGCGCTGGCCGGCGGGCTTGCACACGGCGCTCGAAGTCAAGGAGCGGGTGGCCGCGCGGCGGAACGGCACCATCCTGGGATCCATCACGCTGCAGAACCTGGTGGCGCTGTACCCGGAAGTCTGCGGCATGACCGGCACGGCGGCGTCCCAGGCGGAAGAGTTCCGCAAAGTGTACGGCCTCGAAGTGGAGGTCATCCCCACCAACCGCCCCATGATCCGCGCCGATCATCCGTACGTGCTGTGCCCCACCAAGGCGGAAAAAGAGCGCGCGGTGATCGACGAGATCCATCGCGCGCACTCGACCGGACAGCCCGTCCTGGTGGGCACCGCGAGCGTGGAAGAATCGGAGCGGCTCAGCGCCTTGCTGGGGGACCTGCCGCACCAGGTGCTGAACGCGCGGCAGGACGAAGCCGAAGCGGCCATCATCGCGCGGGCCGGCGAGCGCAACGCCATCACCATTTCGACCAACATGGCCGGGCGCGGCACGGACATCCGCCTGGGCGAAGGCGTGGCCGCATTGGGCGGGCTGTACGTGATCGGCACCAACCGGCACGAGAGCCGGCGCATCGACAATCAATTGCGCGGGCGCGCCGGACGCCAGGGCGATCCGGGCGAGTCGCGCTTCTTCGTTTCCTACGAAGACCCGCTGGTGGTGAAGTACGGCGGCAGCAGTCCGGCGGAAGTGCAGAGGATGGCGGAGGGCCAGAACCTGGAAATCCGGCTGTTCCTCGAGAAGTACGAATCCGCGGTGGAAGGACAGCGCATGAAGTTGCAGGCGCTGCGGCAGGCGGTCCTTACCGGCGAGAAGGCTTGCGCCTCGGAGCTGGAGCGGGTGGTGACGCTGCGGACCATCGACGATCTGTGGTCGCGGCACCTGTTCGAGGTGGCCGAGCTGCGGAGCGGAGTGGTGTTCGTCTCGTGGGGCGGACGCGATCCTCTGCACGAGTTTCTGACCCGGGTAGACCAGTGGTTCCAGGAGCTGGAAGCCAGTCTCGACGGCGAAATCGCGCGGCGGCTGGCGGAAGCCAAAGATGGCGGAACGGACCCGACGGACCGCGGCGCGGTGTGGACTTATATCACTCACGATCAAGCTTACGAGGGCTGGTATCAGCGCGCCGCCAAGGGCACGATCCGCAAGTACGAGCTGGCCCGGAGGCTGGCGGAGTGGATCGGCAGACCGTGGGCCGACGAAGCGCGGCCCGGGGGGAATCCGCACCCATGAGAGAATGTGGATATGGGTTACCGCATTCTGGGCGCCTTTTTCGCGGTTTGTCTGGCCGCCGCGGGCCAGACCCTGACGGTGGAAAAGCTGGTGGCCTTCGTGGAGTCTTCCCAGAAGATCATCGCCGAGGGGAAGATGACCGATCGCGAGGTAGCCGGTTACCTCGCCAGGGTCAAGCTCACGGAACGGCTCGACGACCGCGTCATCGAGGATCTGCAGGGCGCGGGGAAGATCGGACCGAAGACCCTGCAAGCGCTCCAGGCGCTGCGCGATCGCACGCAGACGCTGGCGGGCGCGAAGATGGTGCTTCCCGAACCGAAGCCCGCGCCCATTCCGCCGCCCAGCTCGGAAGAGCAGGCCGCCATCATCGATCATGTCCGCAGATATGCGCTGGACTACAGCAAGAACCTGCCCGACTTCATCTGCACGCAGGTGACCCGCCGCTACGCGGCGCCGCTCCCCGGCACGAGATACGGCGGCAGCCCCGGCAGCCAGCCCTCCTGGATGGCGCTGGACACTTTGCAGATCCGGCTGAGTTACTTCGAGCAGAAGGAAGAATACAAGCTGATCCTGGTGAACAACTCGGTGACCAACCAGGACTACAAGACGCTGGGCGGGGCGACGGCCAGCGGCGACTTCGGCAGCATGATGCGGGAGATCTTCGAGCCCAACACGGAAGCGCACTTCGAGTGGGACCACTGGGCCACGCTGCGCGGCCGCCGCACGATGGCGTTCTCGTACCACGTGGCGCAGTCGCGGTCGCAGTGGCACATCACTTACGACCGGCGCATGGACATCGTGCCGGCCTACCACGGCCTGGTTTACGTCGATCGGGAGACTCGGGAAGTGACGCGCGTCACGCTGGAAGCGGAGAACATTCCGGCCTCGTTCCCGGTGAGGCGCGCGGACACGGTGCTGGACTACGACTACTCGGACATTTCGGGCCACAACTTCCTGCTGCCGCTGAAAGCCGAAGTCATCATGTCGGCCGACGACTACATGACGCGCAACGACACCGAGTTTCGGCTGTACCGCAAGTACTCGACTTCGTCGGACATCAAGTTCGACACCGACGAGATACCGCCGCTGCCGGACGATAAAACCAAAGAGACGAAAGATCCGAAGGCGACTAAGAAGTAGAGACACCTCGACGGCGCGAGCGCGGTCAAGGGGGTGGTGCGAGCGCCGATTACGCTGCCGGGGGCGGCGTGGCGGGCTTTGGGGCGGATGCCTTTTTTGCCGCCGCCTTCTTCGGGCCCCTGGCCTTGGCTTTCGCGGCCGGTTTGGCCTGTTCCGTGGCCTTGTGGTACTCCGCCCAACGTTTTTTCAAGGCGGCGATGATCCGGGCTTTTCCGGCGGCACTCATTTTCCTTCTCCGCTTTCGAGGGCGGCCCGCCTTTCGAGCGGGCTCAGCGCTTGCGGAGTCAGTAGCGGCTCCCAATCGGAGTTGGAGCGCGGCAATCTGTGTCTCGACCTCCTCGCGCATATGTTCCAAGCCGATTAGTGCGGCCTTGAGCAGAAGGGGATCTGAAGTTTGTTTGGGCATCTGGGCCAGTATAGCGCCTCCACCGCCTACTGAGTGACCTTCACCACGAAGTAAGTGATCTCTTTTCCCGCGGCGACCTTCATCTGGTGGGCCGTTTTTGGGGGAACCGTGATGATGTCTCCGGGGCCGACCGTCTTTTCCATTCCGCCACTGATCGAGGCCGCGCGGATTTCGTTGGGAGCCGTGGTCTTGCCGTCCACCATGCTGCCGCCGTAGACCAGGGTGCCCGCGCCGCTCTCAATCACCATGACGTCCGCCTGCGTTGCGTGGTATTCGGCCTGGCCAGACCCCTCGCGGTGAGCCACCATGAAGGAATAGTTGCCGAAGCCGCCCAGTTGCTGGGTAGCCACTTTCAGGGCGTCCACCTTGGGCGCCAGGCTCTTGGTGAAGGCTTTCAACTCCGCCGATTTCCACATGAGAAAGCCCGGCGGATCCCCGGCCGGCAGGGCGAATCCGGCGAACAGCAACGCGGCTACGATCAGTTTGGTTTTCATGCATTATCTCCTCTGATCAGAGTAGGACAGGCATCTGCCGGTGTCCAGTAGGGAGAGGGGGGACCGCTCACTGACGTTCGCGGCTCGATAACGGGTTCAGGCTCGGGGGGCGGAAGGGCGCGGGCGCGCGACGGGCGGTCAGCTACCGGACCGCAAGGGTCGCGGACTGGCTGGCCGATCCATCTTCCCAGACGAGCAGGGGCACTTGGGCGCCGCCATAGGACTGAGTGACAACAATCTGGATCTGGATCTGTCCATTGGCCGCCGGGAGGACTTGCAGAACCGGAACGCCGACTCCGGAGATGGTCACCTGCAAGCGGCCCGAATTGCCCACGACGGCGGGATCGAGACCGGTCACGTACAGATTGAGGACGTCATTCACGCCAACGGAGTTGCCGGCCAAGGGCTGGTTCGACTGGTTGGTAATCGCCACGATCGCCGGCGGCGGGCTGTCGATCTGCACCATCACCGGAAAGGCGCTGACGGCGCCGTTGTTCAATTTGAGCGTCGCCGGGCCGACCGGAATTCCGGCGGCGGGGATCACGAAATTGATCTGGCCGGCGCTGACGAACTGGAGCTGCACGGGGACGTCATTCAGGGTCACCTGGGCACTGGTGGGCGACAATGCGAGATTCTGCCCGTAGATGCTGGCGATGGCGCCGGGGTAGATGGTGGACTGGCTGGGATCGGCGTTGACCACCGGCAGGGCGAGGAAAGGGAACCCGGCGCGCGCGGGCTGCGTCTGAAACGCCCCGGGCTGCCAGACAACCTGGAATCCCGAGATGACGCTGATCTCGGTGGCTGCCAACGCCGCGTTGGGTGCTACCACCACGTTTGCGACAAGGTGGGTCGGGCTCAGCACCCAAACGCGGCGCACCGTTACGTCATCGGAACCGAATCCCACCGTCACCTGACCGTCCACCAGATTCGTGTTCGACGTGGTGATGTCGATGGCCGCTGAAGAGTTGGCGGGCAATGACGTAACGCTAACTGTGTTGATCTGCGGCGCGGGGGCCGCCGGATAGTTGTAGACCGGCGGATCGTCGTCCTGCAGGATCATGGAGTTCTGTCCGTCGCTGTTGTAGACCGTGATGGTGGAGGTCTGGCCGGGGGCTCCCGGCGGCGGTACGACGGTGATCGATCCGGATGCATCCGAGCCGCTGAACGGCACCGTCACGGTGGCCTTCAGGCCATCGAAGTAGACGCTGCTGTCCGCCGTGAAACCGGCGCCCGCGACGGTGACCGAGCCATCCGGGTTGGGCGTCACCGAATTCACCTGCGGCGGCCCTTTCTGCACCACGACCACGCCGTTCGGCAGCACGTACATGTCGTTGGCGAAGGTGATCACCAGGTGCCGCGGCCCGGTCCCCGCACCGACCGGCACGAAGAAATAGGCGTCCAGCACGCCGGGAGAATAAGGCCAGACCGTCGGCCAGGTCGGGGCGTTGAACGGCGCGGGGGCAAAGCCGCCCAGAATGGTCATCGACACCGGATTCGGCAGTACCGCGGGAGCGGCGGCCTGTGCGATCACCAGGGCCGGAACCTGCGTGGTACTGATGAATGCGGGATAGCCCATCACCGTGGTGGGGCTGCTGGCCGGCACGTACTTGCGGGCCGCGGTATCGAGCTCGTAGTAGGTGACCACGTCGTAGGTCGGCACCGCGGCGCGCTGCGGCACGGCGAAGTTCACGCCATTCACGATGGATCCGGCGGTGATCAGGATGGACTGCGCGCGTTGCGGATCGTCGGTCATCGGGGAGCCGAAGAAGAGCGTCTGGAATGCGCTGGCGGAAGGATCGATGGGCACCATGTTCTGGTCCACGGGGCGCCGCAATCCTTCCCCACTGGCAATGGCGTCGGGCGGAAGCGGATGGACGTAAACCAGGTAAGACTGGTTGGCAGGCAGGCCCTGGATCTGGTAGGTGCCATCCGGGTTGGTCAGGGAGCTGATGGCCGAACCGCTGGGCGCGATGGCCACCACCGAGGCCAGCGCCACCGGCTGGCCGTTGGCGTACGTCACCCTTCCGGACATCGACCCAAAACCGGCTGCCCAACCGGGCTTCCCGTACAGCACGGAAAGCCCGGCGATGTCATCCGCGTCCAACGGCCGTGCACGAGAGGTATTGCGAACCACCGCCTGAGACATCGCGCTGCCGGTCCAGGTGTGCTGGAGCCCCAGGGCGTGTCCGACTTCGTGAACGGCGGTGGTGAAGAAAGCTTCCAGATAGCTCGCCCCCGCGCCCTGGTTGGTATCGCGGGACAGCATGACGGTGGAGTAGGTGATGGGAAAGAAGCTGCCATTCGACGTGGTGGACGTGGTGGGCCCGCCCAAGCCGATCACCCCGGGCGGAAGGTCGATGAAAATCACATTGCCGCCCGGCGTGTTGGAAATCAGCTGGTTCTGGTTTTCGATGCCGCCGAACGCCACCCGCAGGTCCGAGCTGGCCACCCCGTTCCAGGTCGCCAGCGCCTGCTTCACCTGGCTCAGCACCGATCCGAGACTGTCGTTGGGAGCGTAGGCGGTGGGGCTTTGGTCGCTGACGAAGAACGTCACCGTTTTGTTCGGCAGGGCGTTGAGGTCGAACTTCTCGTAGATCGGCGTGAAGGGACCGGTGCGGCCGGCGAAATGGACATATTGGTAATACGCCTGGGTGGGCAGGGCCAGGAGGAACGCCGCGGCGGCGATGAGCATACCGCAGCGAATGCTCCGGGTGCGACGGGTCATTTCGCCCCCGCGATCCGCGACCGCAAATCGCTCAGCCGCATAGTCAGGGTCTGGTCCTTCACCGGCCGGCCGGTCTTTTGGTCCAGCATCAGCTCGTGGCTGGCGCTGCGCGTCGCCAGCGGGTCGGCCGTGCCGTCCTCGGCGACCGAAAAGAGACCCTGCGTCAAGCCCATCACCTGGGTGAGGCCCGCCCGGCTGGTCCACAGGAAAAAGACGTATTCGTCGCCGGGCAGAAACGTAGGGGTTCCGGCAAACGACTGGCGGAGGTTGGCGACCGTGCCGCCAGGCACGACCACATCCACCGTGCTTCCCGCGCCGGCCGCGCCTGCCGCGCCCTTCAGCCGCTCGGAAACCTGGATGGTGTAGTGGGTATAGATGACCGGACCGGAAAACGCCGCGTACGAGCCGGTGACCGTGCCCCGGACGACGGAGGTGGATTGAGAAATCATGTCGTTCAGGGACAGCCGCTCCAGAGTGGCGCACTGGAGCGGCAACATGCAGGAAGTGGACACTAGCGCGACGAGTAAGCAGCGCTTCACGCCAATCGGAGTAGCACCTCTGATTCCAAGGCCGGTTCCGTTCATTACACAGTTACTTACGGCGCATTTTCGAGCTGAACTTGGGTTGCTGCGACACAAGGTTGAGACACCATGTCCCACCGGCTCAGGTCTTCCCCGGTCTGACTATCAGCATCGGCACATTTATGTCATGGCGGACCGGGTCGATGGTGGTGCCAAAGATGAGGTCTTTGAGGCCTCCGTGTCCATGCGCGCCCATGATGACGAGATCGGGTTTGACCAGGCCGGCGTAGCGCACGATTTCCTTGCGGGGAGAAGGTGAATGAGAGATTGAAGTTTCGACTGCAAGTCCTTGATCCCGGACGGATTGCGCGATGCGCTCCAGGTACTGCCCGCCGGCTTCGACCTCGGCGGTGGAGGATTCCGGGCCGTATACCTGGCTGGTGACGCCTTCTTCCACGTGGAGCAGAAAGAGCTTGGCGCCGTGGAGGTGAGCCATGGCGGTGGCGTGGCTGATGGCGAGGCGGTCCAGAACGGTGTGGTCGAGCGGCACCAGGATACGCCGGTAGATGGGGGCCGGTTCCGCCGCCGCACCGGCCATTTCGGGCAGGGCCACAGGGGCGCGGCCGTACCTGCGAGTCCACCGGCTGATCATGGGCTCCATGGTAATCCAGGACAGCAGGCAGAAAAGCACCAGGCTGGTGGGAACCGTCGCAAGCCAGACCACGGTGTGCCACTTTCCGGAGGTGGCCAGCCAGTCGGCGATGGCCATGGCCGCGAGGCGCACGTTAAGCCCGACGATGACGGCGGCGGCGACCCAGGCGAGCATCCGGACCCACGCGGCGTTGGCGAACTTGCCCATGCGCATCCGGTCGTTGGTGAAGTGGATGAGGGGGATGATGGCGAACGGCAACTGCATGCTCAGGATGACCTGGCTGAGGATCAGTAGCCGGAAGGTGGACTGCTCGCCGGAGATCCAGATGGTGAGCGCGGCGGGGATGATGGCCAGCGTACGGGTGATCAGGCGGCGCATCCAGGGGGTCATGCGAAAGTTTAAGAAACCTTCCATAACTACTTGACCAGCCATGGTTCCCGTGAGGGTGGAAGATTGCCCGGAACAGAGCAGGGCGACGGCGAAAATCACGCCCGCGAGGCTGGCGCCCACCAGGGGCGTGAGGAGCGCCTGGGCCTGTTGGATTTCGGTGACCACGATCCCGCGCTTGAAGAAAACCGCCGCGGCGAGGATGAGGATGGCCGCGTTGACAAACATCGCGCCATTGAGCGCCACCACCGAGTCGATCAGGTTGTAATGGCATGCGGCGCGCTTGGCCGGTTCGGAGCGGCCGATGTCGCGCGTCTGCACCAGGGCCGAATGCAGGTAGAGATTGTGCGGCATGACGGTGGCGCCGAGGATGCCGATGGCCACGTAGAGGCTCTGGCGGTTCAAGTGGGGAGCGAAGGCGGTGAGCATCTCGACGGGCGACGGCTTGGCCCAGAAAATCTCGACGCAGAAGCAGGCGGCGATGACGGTGATGAGGGCCAGCACGAAGGCTTCTATGGTGCGGATGCCGAAGCTCTGGAACCAGAGCAGGAGCAGGGTGTCGGCCGCGGTGACCAGCACACCGATGAGCAGGGGGATGTGGAACAGAAGGTTGAGGCCGATGGCGGCGCCGAGGACCTCGGCCAGGTCGCAGGCGGCGATGGCGATTTCGCAGAGTCCCCAGAGGGCCATGCTGATGGGCCGCGGGTAAGTTTCGCGGCAGGCCTGGGCGAGGTCGCGGCCGGAGACGATGCCGAGGCGGGCGCTGAGAGTCTGGAGCAGGATGGCCATGGCGTTGGACATGACCAGCACCCAAATCAACTGGTAGCCGAAGCGCGCGCCGCCTTCGAGATCGGTGGCCCAGTTGCCGGGATCCATGTAGCCGACACTGACGAGGTATGCCGGACCGGCGAAGGCGAACATGCGGCGCCAGACGGAAAGGTGAGCGATATCGACGCTGGAATGCACGTCGGCGAGGGAGCGGCTGAGTTGTCCGGGCGTCGCCATGTCGAGCTTAACTATAGTTAAGCAGGTGGCAGAGGGGGTGTCAACAGAGCACAAGTATTTCCGTCACGTTAGAATGGTCTCTCGCACGCTCATGAAAAGGACAAAAAGAGCCGGGACAGCTTTTCCATTCTCCTGGCGGGTGAAGGGGTTGGCGCTGGTGGTTTTGCTCGCTTCGGCCCAGGTTGCCATCTTGCTCGCCCAGTGCCCTCAGCCTGGCACCAACTCGGGCAAAACCTCGACATTCGCCACCTACAACCCGCTGAGTCCGGCGGCGAAAGCGCCCGCAGCCCCGGCCTCGCAGCCGGCATTCACTCTTCCGTTCATGCCGACCGTCCCCCCAGACCAATATGCGGCCCAGCACGCCGCGATCGCACCATACGCCAGATCCAGCTTTTCATCGCCGCCCAGTGTTCAGATCGTGCCTGCGCCGGTGATCCCTCGGGCACCGGCGGCCAGCACCCCAGTCGCTCAGACGCCTACGTTCAGTTGGCAGGGCGTACAGCAGATCTCCAACCTCGCCCAACCGTCTCCTGATATCGCCGTCGGACCTTCCGACGTGCTCATGGTCGCCAACGGTTTGCCAGGCACTTCCGCGCTCGGAGTCATCGCGCAATTCACACGGGCAGGCACTCCGGTGAAGCAGGTGGCGTTTCAGGATTGGTTTGCTCCGCTGATCCCCACCATTTGCCCGGAAGATCTCGGCCATTGTCAAATATTCGATCCCCTCGTCCGGTACGATCAACTGCACGGCCGCTTTCTGTTTCTGGCGGCCAGCCGAACGCTCCCCGATCTCCGCACCTCGTTTCTTCTGCTGTCGGTCTCCAATGGCGCGACATTCGACAGCGGATGGAAAATCTGGGCACTGAATCCGGCTACCGACCCTACGGGCGCCACCTGGGCGGACTTCTGGAGGCTGAGCTACGACAACGCCGCGGTATATCTCGCCGGCAACATGTTCAGCCCGACGCAGTTTCAATACGCAAAGATCCGCGTTCTCAAGAAATCCGAACTTTACAATCCATCCACCACCACTTTGAGTTTCACCGACGCCTACAACATGCAGAATGCCGACGGATCAATAGCATCCTCTATAGATCCGGTCCAGCAGCGCGGTGTTCCGGCCGGTGTAAACACGGCACTGTTCGTCAATACGACTGATAAGCTGCCTGCCACTTACCTTACGGTCTGGAAGATCAACGATCCCCTGGCGGCCACGCTGTCACTGACGTGCTCTACCATCGCCGGGTTGATTTCGTACACCGTGCCCGCTTACGCAAGGCAACTCGGTGGCTCTGCGACTATCGACGCGGGCGATGCCAGAATGTTGAAGGCTGTCTACCGCGGCGGGTTTATCTACACGGCTGGGGATACCGGGTACCCCGATGCGGCCACGACCGTGACGTACGACTTGATTAACACGTCCACCATGACTCTGAGTTCGCAAGCGCGGCTGTTGAACACGAATTCGTTCTACCCGGCTTTCGATGTTCCGGCAACTACGGCGCCAGGAGCGCAGTTCACGAACCTGATTACCGGCGCCACTACGGCCGCCGATGGTTCCTTGACCTATGCCGGCATTTCCCGGCTCAAGGCCGGGGAAGACTATTTCTATCTTGGTGGCCCCTTGGACAAACAAGCTTATGGCGACTATTTCGGCGGAGCCGTGGACCCGCTCAATGGCGGCCTCTGGACCTCCGGCGAATACGCCAAGCCCTCGGTGGGCGGTTTCGGCCAGTGGGGGACGTGGGCCGGCTACTTTCCCTGGGTCACCACCCAGGCATTCAGCGACGTGGATGCCACTTCTTCGTTTGCGGATTACATCAATGTCCTCGGCCTGTGGGAGATCACGTCGGGTTGTTCGGTGACACCAGCCAGGTTCTGCCCCGGCGACGTGGTCACTCGGAACCAGATGGCGGCCCTGCTGATCCGGTCGATGTTCGGCAGCACCTTCACCTATACCACCGCGCCGTATTTTACCGACGTGCCTGCTACGGATCCGTTTTTTTCATTTGTCCAGAAGTTGCGCGACCTCGGCGTCACCGAGGGATGCAGCGCGACGGCGTACTGCCCGGAGGATCCGGTGACCCGATCGGCGGCCGCGACTCTGATTGTCCGGAGCAAACTCGGATCCCTGTTCGGGGACAACTTCACGTTTCCGGCGACGCCGTATTTTACCGATGTGCCGGCGGGCGACAGCAGTTTTCCGTTCGTCCAAAAACTCTCGGAGCTGGGCATTACCGCGGGATGCACGGTGACGTCTTACTGCCCCGACCGGCTGCTGACCCGGCAGGAAGCCGCCGTATTCCTGACGCGTGCTTTTCTGAATTAGCGCCGGCGGCAGAGCCAACTCACAGGATGGTAAACTGATCGTGCGGCCCTGTAGCTCAGTTGGTCAGAGCGTCGGTTTTACACACCGAAGGTCCACAGTTCGAGCCTGTGCGGGGCCACCATAAAATCAATAGCTTACGGGTCAAACCACCCTTCCTGAAACCGGTCTGGTAGCAACCCTGGTAGCAACGGGCGACTTAGGCCCAAGAATCTCGTCCATCGTCGCAGCGGTCTGCCTCTGCACTTCGGGCAAGACATGAGCGTAGGTCTCCATGGTAAAGGAGACACGGGAATGTCCCAGGAGCTCTGTAATTTATCGCGCGCTGACTCCCTGGGCCAACAGAAGCGTCGCGGCACTGTGCCGGAGATCATGGAACCGAATGGCCGGAAACGGCAGTTTTGGGGGCTGCTCGCCCTTCTTCGGCTTCGGCCGTGTGATGGCGTAGTAGTCCCTCAACAGGTCGCGGGCGTCCATCGGCGTGCCGATCCTGGTAGTGAATACATAGCCTGTTTCTTGCCACCTCGCCCCCGCCCACTTTCTTTCAAGGTCCTGATCCGCCTTGCGCCGGGCGAAGGAAGCCACGCATGCGGCGGGCAGCAGGATCGGGCGCCGGCTCTTGGGCGACTTCGGCTCAACCTGTACGAGCTTTTGTCCACGCGTTGAAGGGCGGCCCGAACTGTCAGCCGGCCGGACTCCAGATCCAATTCCGGCCACTGCAAGCCCAGAATCTCCCCCTGGCGCATTCCGACCGCGACGGCGCCGGTGTAGGCTGCTTCAAAACGGCTGGTCCGTGCGGCTTCCAGGAAGGCGCGGGCTTGCTCCGGATTGAACGTCTGGACTTCCTGTCTCGGTATCCGTGGAGGATCTACGAGAGTGGCTACATTGCGCGGGATCTGGCCATCCTTCACGGCAACGGCGAGAGCGGCGCGGAGCGTAATCAGCAGGTGCTTCACCGTGCGTGGGTGGAGTTTCGCTTCAAGCTTCGCGTTTAAAAACTCTCGGACGTTTTTGCGGTGAGAGTTTCCCGAGCGGAATCTCGCCGAGCGCTGGCGCGATGTGGATTTTGATATGGTCCGAATACGTGCGGAGCGTCTTCGGACGCACCCGCGGCGTTACCACCTGTTTCAGCCAGTGCTCAAGGAAGTTCGCTGTGGTCTGTTTTTCGCTGACGATCGGAATGCCAAGTTTGAGAAGCACTGGTGGATATGGTACTATACCTGTGGGTATAGATAATTTCCCCACTTGACTGATGGTTGACATGTAGGCTAACTTTAAAACTGGTGGGCCGCAGCTCTGCTCATGTCGTATTCGGTGACCCTGGTCGAGGGCGTTGGACTCAACTCGCATCGCGGAATCGCTTTTCTTGAATGCGCAGAAGAGAAACGAGTTGATGCGAAAAGGACTTTTCAAACGCTCAAGGAAAAGAGCAGGCGCGACTTGCGCGGCAGAATTGATCTTTGGTTGAGCGGATATAGGTTCGACAGGTATTTCCACGGATGGCCCAACAACGAGGCTTACAAGCACTGCTTTGTTTTCAAATGGAAGCAGGCTGGAGCCAACCATCGTCTCTACGGCTTCTTATTTCATCCAAAGCCCCTGACAAATCAGGCGTTTCAGGCATGCATCCTCGTATTGCATTCACAGAAAAAAGACGAGACGGATTTCTCGGAGTTGGACTACATAAATAGGCTAAGGGTAAGCCCGAATGTTATCCGGGCAGTAAGATTGGCATTTTCAGATTAGGGGAAAACGTTCATGGTACCGGCGGCGGAACAGCAGGACCAGCATTGGACCGAAGAAAGCAGCGACGCCTTTGCCCATAGGCTGGCGTTCGATTTCATTGCTCAGATCGAGCAGAGGATGGACGATCATTCGATAAGCCAGAGTCTGCTGGCGCGGAAGCTTAAAATCTCTGAGGGCGCTGTCTCGAAGCTCTTGAATAACCCTCAGAACCTCACGCTACGAACGATCGCAAAGTACTCAAGGGCGCTCGGGATCAAAGCTGCAATAGTCGCGTACGACGATGGAGACTCACAAAACAAAGCCGGCCCGATCGCTTCTGAGGTCTTTACTGCATGCTGGGAGCGTTCTGGCAGACCACATGACGCATGGGATTTAGATGCCGCGCAATCTCAGCATGCGGCAACGATGACGGTTGCCTTACCTTACGGAATCTATTACGGTGCATGGGCGACTGGTTCGAACTGCGATTACTGGAATAGTCCTTGGACTGTGCACCACACGGTCCATGGAGGGCTATCGACTCACGGCACGTTCTTCCACAGCTCTACAGGTTGCACAACAGTAGGAGCGCGAGCTGATGCCTGAAACAAAGAATTACGTTTTCGAACACACGGAACTCGCGGAGATTCTGGTGAAAAACCTCGGCATCCACGAAGGGTTCTGGGGTATATACATCGAATTTGGACTGAAGGGTGCAAACGTGCCAGTGGGACCGGATAGCAGAATAATTCTGCCTGCCGCCATTAGTTTTGTGCAAAAGATTGGAATACAGCGATTCGATGAACCCAACAGCCTTTCGGTGGATGCAGCGCTAGTGAATCCTCCTATGGCCAAGAAGAAGCGTTGAGGAAGGCTGCCAGGTGTGCAATGGCAGCCCCCCCTCACGCCGAACCAACGGAGGGAGCTGGCAATGAAGGCAGCCGCGGCGCGGTGGCAAAAGGACAAGGCAAAAAGGGAAAGTAATATGGTGATAACCACTCAAGCGGCTAGCGTCGTCAGCGGTCCTTCACCCGCCAATGTTCGAGTTGAAGGTCCGGAGGTCTGTCCGATCTGCCATCACGCGATCGAACCTCTGGTGGTTCACAATACGGCCTGTTATGGCCCCGGAACAGGCTATCCGCTAGATCTCCAAGTAATATTGCGCTGTCCCCGCACTCCATGTCACCGGTTGTTCATCGTGCATTTCCGGCGAGCATCGGGGCTGCCTTCAACGCTTCAGAATCCGTCAGATCAGGCATACTGGGTATTTGCGAAGGTTGAACCGCAGTCCCACCGTGAACGCGAATTCCAAGCGGAAATATCAAGAGTCTCTCCGCGATTCACCAAAATCTACGACCAGTCCGCCGCTGCCGAATCCGCAGATCTCGATGAACTCTGTGGGCCTGGATATCGGAAGGCCCTGGAGTTTCTCATCAAGGATTACGCTAAGTCGTTAACGTCAGGGGCCGCCGATCGAGTCCAGATTGAGAAGACGCCTCTGGGGGGATGCATCGAAAACTTCATCTCAGACCCAAGAATCAAATCTTGCGCGAAGCGTGCAGCGTGGCTCGGTAACGATGAAACGCACTACCTGAGAAAATGGCCGGAGAAGGACGTTCAGGACCTCAAGAAACTGATCGAGCTGACGGTCCACTGGCTCTCAGCCGAGATCATAACTCGTGATCTGGAGTCATCGATGCCCGAGAGCGATCCGCCGAAAGTGGAAGCCAAGCCCGCCGGAGAATAAGCCATGGCTTTAATTCCGCCCCACCACACTGACCCGGATGTGACGCAACACTTCGAACTCGCGATGAGGGACCGGTGCCAATAGTCGTTCCGAGCCAGGTGTGCGACTTTATCGACAGGGAATTTGCGCGCATTCCGAGGGACAATGCTCGATCCCAGGTTGTGGCACTCGGGTCCCATGCCTGTGGGTCGTTGCGCGCTCTGGTTTCTCTACTGGAGGCAATTCCGTCCGCCCTACTCCCTGCTGATCCAAACGATTTTGGGGCGCTTGTGTCAAGCATCGAAACGATTAAGTTCCAAGTTTCGAGAGCCGAGCGCGAGGGCTTTCCGCGGGACACTTTCGCTCCAGGCGGCGACCGCAATATTTCTGGAAACATCCTTCTGACCCCGACTCCAACGTCAGGTAATTGGAACCCGGTGATGGTGATTCGGCAGGCCCTGGAGCGGTGTTCGGACGATGTGGCTCACGCCGCCTCGAAGGAGTTCCCGTTCGTAAAGGATCCAGATGTGCGGCAAGAATTACTGGCCGATCTGGAATCTGCCCGCTCCGCATTGAGGAACGCCGAATGGAAGCCGGCCACGGTGATCGCCGGGGCTCTCGCGGAGGCCTTGCTCTTGTGGGCTATCGACCAGTACTCCGAGCCTGAAGTCCGATCGGCCATTGACGGGGCGCTGAAAAATAGAGAGTTGACGAAGCGGCCCGCCAGTGACCCTGACGGGTGGGTGCTGCACGAGTACATTGCCGTTGCACACCTGCTGAACTTCCTTCAAGACGACTGCTGGAAGCAACTCGACCGGCTCCATGAATTTCGCAATCTCATTCACCCAGGTCGCACGCGCCGAGTCAGGAAGCGCTGTGATCGGGGTACGGCCCTCGCGGCAAACGCAGGTGTTGAGCTGCTGGCCCGGGATCTGGAAGCCAAGTTTCCATAAGGTGACATTAGGTAGCAACCCCATTTCCGCGTTTCGGGCTGCCTGTTGCGTTCCAGTAGCCTCGGGCGGACGTTCTTGTACCATGGGCGGCAGGGGGCGGTTGCCTGGCAGTTTACGCTTTACCTTCACTCCGATTTTGGTAGCAACCGTGGTAGCAACGCCGTTCGTCTAGGACCGTCTACAGCCGTTTTCGCCGTCTCCGCGTGTTTCTAAGTCATTGATAATAGACAGGGGCGATTTCAATAGACAATACCCCCCTCGGTTTTACACACCGAAGGTCCACAGTTCGAGCCTGTGCGGGGCCACCATCTTCCCAGGGGCCTCTCCGCTCACGGTTCCAGATTCAGCTTTCCCAGGAGTGCGAGGTGGCGCAGCCGCCCGGTCACCCGATGGCGGGCATCGGGACGCGGAACCGCGCTCCGAAGATCTCGTTGAAGATCTCGAGCACCTGGTCGTGTAGCACGCCGTTGTCGGCCAGCAGGTGCTCGGAGGCGGTGACGTTGTGCGGCGCGCCTTTCATGTCGGAACAGCGCCCGCCGGCTTCCTGGACCAGCAGCGTTCCGGCAGCCATGTCCCACGGTTTCAGACCGAACTCCCAGAAGAAATCCAGCCGGCCGCAAGCCACGTAGGCCAAGTCGATGGCCGCCGAGCCGGTGCGCCGCACGCCGTGCGACGCCATGGCCAACTGGTAATAAAAATGGATGTTGACGTTGTGATGGCGCTTGCGGCTGGGAAAGCCGGTGGAAGCCAGGCTGTCGGCAAGGGTGGCGGTTTTCGAAACGTGAATGCGGCGGTTGTTCAGATACGCGCCCGCGCCGCGCTCGGCAGTGAACATTTCCTGGCGCAGGGGGTCGTAGACTACGCCGGCCACCAGTTCTCCCGCGCGTTCCAGCCCCAGCGTGACGTTGAACATGGGGAAGCTGTGGGCGAAGTTGGTGGTGCCGTCCAGCGGGTCGACGAACCAGCGGTACTCGGAGGGGCTTTGGTGGCCGCCGCCCTCTTCCGCCACGATGGTGTGCGAGGGGAAGTGCGAGCGGAGGCGTTCCACCACCAGCTTTTCGGAGGCGCGGTCGGCTTCGGTGATGAGGTCGAACTCGCCCTTCAGCTCGAAGAGCACGCGGCGCTCGAAGTAGTTCGCCAGCAGCGCGCCGGCTTCGCGCGCGATCTCCACGGCAGTTTCCAGGTAACCCATGAGTTGCGGGGCGGAGGCGGTAGTGCGGCGTGCAAGCCGGCGCTACGTCTCTTCCTCCAGATACTTGATGTCGTGCTTGAAAATGAACAGATTCGGCTGGCCGTGGCGGGTCAGCCGGATGAAGGACTGGTCGTAGTATTCGATGACGCCGGCGACCTCTTCGCCGTCCGCCAGCTTCACGCGTATGGGCGTCGCGTTTTCGATCAGGTGCTTGAGGTAACGGGCCTCTTCGAACGTCTGTTCCGGCGCGCGCCCGGTCTTTCCTGGTGGTGGTTGCAGCGTACTCGATTCTCCTACGGAGTTTTCTTTTTTCGGCCGGGCGATACCGAGATGCGGTCGCTCTGCGATCCGGTATTACCCTCGGAATCCCCATAATAGCCGTTACGGGCCGATACCCGCAAATCGGGCGGCTTGACGCGAACCTCCAGCGTGTGGAACGGATTCTTGGGGAGCGGCACGTCGTGGGGGTAGAAGCCCAGCACGTACTGCGTGCGGAGCTCGGTGATGATGCCGGCGAAGGCTTTGTCGAGCTGCCCGGCAGTGGTTTGCAGGAAGGTTCGCCCGCCGGTGCCCTGGGCCATGAAGGTGAGGGCGTTCTCGCCGCCGACGTTGCGGCCGGCGTCGTTGGTGATGGGCATGACGACCACCGGGTAGATCACGGCATCGGCCATCTGCGCCTCTTTCAAGGCCTGCTTGAGGTCGCGCACGCTGGTGGTGTCGCCGCCATCGGTGACGATGACGATCACCTTGCGGCCGCGCCGCGCCTCGAGATCGCGCGACGCGTAATAGATGGCGTCATAGACCGACGATCCCCCTTCGCCGTGAAGCAGCCTGAACTGGCGCTCCAGCGACGGGTAGTTGCGCGTGAAGTTCTGCAGCATGGTGACGTCGTAATTGAAGCAGTAGAGCGCCACCGCGTCTTCGGGGTTGCCTTCGGAGAGCAGCGCGCGCAGGAACTCGGCGGCCGAGGCGGACTCGTACTTCATTTCCTTCGCCGTGGAGCCGCTGGTGTCCACCACCAGGGCGACGGAAAGCGGCTGCTCGGTCTGCCGCTGGAAGACGGCAACCTCCTGCCGGACACCGTTGTCGGAGATCTCGAAGTCCTCCTTGTGCAGGGCGCCCACCAGCTCGCCCTGCCGGTTCTTGACCGTGGCGATGACGTGCACCAGGTTCACGTTGACGCGGATCACCGTGTCCTGCGCCGCGAGGACCGCGGCGAGCAGCACCGGCGCCGAAGCCAGTCTCGGTATTTTACCCGGCCACGGGAACATCGCGGTCCCACTCTCCTTCCACCCAGACTTCGCCATCCACGAAATGCTCTTTTTTCCAGATGGGGACGAGCTTCTTCAGCCGGTCGATGCCCTCCAGGGCGGCGGCAAACGCGGGACGCCGGTGGGGCGCCGTCACGATCACGGCGACGCTGGTTTCGCCGATCAGCATGCGGCCCAGCCGGTGCACGATGGCGACGCGTCCCACCGGGTTGGCCGCGGCGATTTCGAGCCCGATTTTGGCCATCATCTCGAGCGCCATGGATTCGTAGCATTCGTAATCCAGGCAGAGGGTCGGCCGGCCCTTGGTGTTGTTGCGGACGGTGCCCTCGAAGGTCACGACCGCGCCTTCCCTCCCGGTCATGACGCGCCTGGCGATGGCCCGCGGGTCGATGGCCTGGCGGGTCAGCGCGAAGTAGTGGCCGTCCGCGACGACTTCGAGTGGACCGCCCGCGGCGCCGCCGCTGACCGGGGGCAGGAATGCCACCTCGTCGCCTTCCTCGACCCTGGTCGAGAGATCGGCAAACTCACGATTGCGTGCGATCACGATGCTTCGGGCCATTTCGCGCAGCCGCGGATGGCGGGCGGCGTAAATCTCGAAAATACCGCGCAGGTCGGACCCCTCGGGGAATTCGGTTTCCTCCCCCGAGCGCCCCACCATTTCCTTCAACATTCCAAAAAACAACACGCGTACTTGCATTTACGGGCTGATGAACTATCAGTCTAACAGACGGTCCCGGCGGCTCCCCCGTTGCGCCCGATTGCGGGCGGGGCGCCGGCTTCAGATGGACCGCAAGAACCGCTCTCTCACGGTCGCGGCTCGGTAACGCGGCTCGGTAACGCGGCTCGGAATGAGGACAGAGCCGCGACCGTCGGGAGCGGTTTCGTCCAGGAGGACGGCGCTTCCAGATAAAGCCGCGCCCAGAGGCGCCCGGTCAGGGAGCGGTTAGTTTGCGCCTACGCCTTCACGATCACTTCCCGAAGCCGCTCCTTGGTGAGGAAAAACTTCACCGATTCGTAACGGCCGAACATCTTCTCCAGGCTGCGGTTGTTGAACAGTTGCGCCGGACGGCGGGAGCCCTGCTGGCCAACCTGGAGGACGTTCACGTCCTGAATGCGAAAGCTGTAAAACGGCGCGGCGTCCAGTTTGTCGTCGGCGTGAAAGAACGCCAGCATATAGCTCTTGGGCCGCACGATCTTGTGCATCCGCTCGACTACCGCGGTGAGCAGCGGGGGCGCCAGGTATTCGAGCACATCCCAGGCCAGAATGCCGTCGAAGTGGCACTCCGGGTAATCCAGCGACTGGCGCAGGAAGTACTCGATGCGCCCGGGATTGGACTGGTCGACGGTATCGTCCAGGCCAAAGGTGTCGCTCAGAATCTGGAGAAAATCCTCGGAGTAGAGGCGGTGGCCCAGGTTGGTGATGAAATTGATGTTCTGCTGGGTGGCGCCGCCCAGCTCCAGGATGGTCAGGCCGGACTGATCGCGAATATAGGTGAAGAACTCGTGGAGGCCGCGGCTCTGCCGCGAGGCAAACGCCTCGTTGCCCATGCCGTTTCGCGGCGGCAGGACGGTCCGCGCGGCGGCATCGGGTGAGGGCGGCCCGCCGGGCGCTCCTCCCCCGCGGCCGCGCATGATGTTTTTCAGCGGTCCTGGGAGCAACATCTGAGCAACCTGCCGGCTAGCGTTTGGCCTCCGGTGCGCCGGCCACAGCGGGCGCGTGCGCGACAGGAGGAGCGGGCGGCGGCGCCGGCGCCGGCTGCGCCTTGGGCATCGGCACCCTGGCCGGTTCGGGCTTGATGATGTCGATGCTTCCCTTGAAATAGGCGCCGTCCTCGATTACAATCCGGGCCGTCTTGATGTCTCCGACGAGCTTGGCATCCTTGCGGATTTCGATCTTCTCGGCGGCCTCCACGTTGCCCTGAATGGTTCCCAGCGCGACCACCTCGCGCGCTTTGATGCCGGCGTGCACGGTGCCGTTGGGCCCGATGGTAAGCTTATGCTCCAGCGCTTCCACGGTGCCTTCGAGATCGCCGTCGACATACAGGTCTTCTCTGCTAAAAATCTGGCCGACAATCTTCACGGCCTTTCCAATGGTGGCTGAGCTTCCGCCTCCGCGAGTATCGGGCTCAAATCTCCCAACGGGCATGCTGGACACGGGTATACTCTCCTTTTTCGGTTCTGGGGCACTTGGCAACACTGGGGCCGGCGCATTGCTGGGGGCCGGCGGGTTGAATGGCCTGGACGGTTCGTCCTCCCGGCGTTTATTCCACATATGGCCGCCTTCCTGTATAAATAAAGATAAGCACATTCATAACGCTGTTCCTTTAGTCTAAGGGGGAGCGCGAGAAAAACGCAAACGGAGAATTTCAGCGTCCCCGGGCGGCCCCCTTCGGCCTGGTCGTGAGCACGATGGGAGTGCCGCGAAATCCGAACCTTTTGCGGATCTGGTTCGCCAGGTAGCGCTCGTGCGAGAAATGCAGGGGACCGCGGCCATCGGTGAAAACCACGAACTCCGGCGGCCGGATGGAGGCCTGGGTGATGTAGAAGATCTTCCGCTCCTCGAACCGCAGATGTTCGACGAAGCGGTTCATCTCACCGGTGGGAATCCGCAGCGAGGCCGCATCGTAAACCTCCCGGATGAGGCGGAACAGCGGCTCGACTCCCGCGCCGGTCCTGGCCGATAGGAACACCACCGGGGCGTAGTCCAGGAACTTGAACTGGTCGCGCACCTGTTGCTCGAACGCGTTTTTCCTCTGCCCTTTCTGGCCCTTGACTTCGTCCCACTTGTTGACGCAGACGATCAGCGCGCGGCCGCCCTCGTGGGCGTAGCCGGCGATAGTGGCATCCAGGCCCAGCACGCCTTCCACGGCATCCAGCACCAGCAGCACTACGTGGGCCATGCGAATGTTCCGCCGCGCCATGACCACGCTCATTTTCTCGGCCATCAGCTTGGTCTTGCCCTTGCGCCGGATTCCCGCGGTATCGATGAAGACGTAATCGACGCCGCCGCGGGTGACGGTTTCGTCCACGGCGTCGCGCGTGGTGCCCGCGACCGGAGAGACGATGGCCCGCTCCTGGCCGGTGAGCGCGTTGAGCAGCGTGGATTTGCCCACGTTGGGGCGCCCGATGATGGCGATTTTGATGCCGGCGGCGCCCTCCGAGTCCCGGGCGCCCTCCGCGCCCCCGGTTTCCGCCGCCGTTGGAAAGCCGGCGGTGACGTGGTCCAGCAAGGCATCGACGCCGGTGCCGTGCTCGGCCGAAACCGGATAAACGCCGGAAATTCCGAGTTCGTAAAAATCGTTAGCCAGGCTCTCGCGCGCGGCCGTATCGGCCTTGTTGACCGCCAGCACGACGGGCTTGCCGAGGCGTCTCAGCATGGCCGCCAGGTCGCGGTCGGAGGCGGTGATTTCGGCGCGGCCATCCACCAGGAAGATGATGTACGAGGCGGCGGCCAGGGCCACTTCCGCCTGGCGCAGGACCTGGGCCGGGATGTACTCCTGGTCGTAGACTACGATGCCGCCGGTATCGATGACTTCAAAGCGGCGGCCGCGGTGCTCGGCAAATCCGTGGATGCGGTCGCGGGTGATGCCGGGCTCGTCGCCCACGATGGCGCGCCTCTGTCCGGTGATGCGGTTGAAGAGGGTGGATTTCCCAACGTTCGGCCGGCCCACGATCACAACCGTGGGGGTGTCTGACGGCATGAGACTCCATGATAACAGGCGGCTGTCACCGCACGCCCGGATTTCGCATCCTCCATAATGGAACCAGACCATGCCGCTCTACGAATACCGCTGCCGCACCTGCGGCAGGACCTACGAATTGCTGCGCCGCATGCAGGATGCCGACCGCGACCTGGAGTGCCCGGAGTGCCGGTCCGCCGAGGTGGAGCGGCTGCTTTCGACCTTTGCCACCGGCGGGTGCAGCCCGTCCGGCAGGTTCACTTGAGCGCGATAGAAGGCGGCCGGTCGGCCGCGAACCAGGCGGAATACGACGTCCGATGCGAGTGGGGCCTCGACGGCCTCACCCGCCTGGCGCCGATTTCGGACGTTCTCGTCATTGTCGACGTGCTCTCGTTCTCGACCGCGGCCGACATTGCGGTTTCGAACGGCGCGGCGATCCTGCCGTATCCCGCCAATGACGATTCGGCCGTCGGGTACGCCGCGGCGATGGGAGCGGAGCTGGCGGCGCCCAGGCGCGCCGGTTCCGGCTTCTCCTTGTCGCCGGCTTCGTTGCGGAGCATTCCCGCGGGACACCGGCTGGTCCTGCCGTCGCCGAACGGCGGCGCTCTGGCGTTTTCCGCGGCCGGCGGCAATACCTTCACGGCATGCCTGCGCAATTGCGGGGCGGTGGCCCGGCTCATCGCCCGGGTGTGCTCGACCTTCGCGGTAGTTCCGGCCGGCGAACGCTGGCCCGGAGGCGCGCTTCGGCCGTGCCTGGAGGATCTTGTAGGCGCCGGCGCCGTGCTGGCGGGCTTGCCCGGACGAAAGTCGCCCGAGGCCGAGATGGCGATTCAGGCGTTCCGGTGTTTCGAGGGCGATCCCGGCCGCGCGCTCTCCCAGTGCAGCTCCGGCCGGGAACTCACCGGGCGCGGCTTCGCGAAAGACGTGGCCCTGGCCGCGGAACTCAACGTCAGCCGCGCGGCGCCCTGGCTGAAGGATCGGGCCTTTGTAAATCATCCGGGCTGCGTTTAGTGGCCGTGCAGTTCCGGTATGATGACGAGTATGAGTAATCCCCCACTGTCCGCGAGAGCGGAGCCGCGTGTGAAGTTCCCCGAATAAAATGCCGGGCGGGCCCGAAAGCGCAGAACCGAACATTATTCGATCGTGCCGGAACACTATCGACCTCTGGTTTTGCGCCAACGAGAAGATCGTCGATCCGCCGCTACTGAAGCGGTACTATCGGCAACTCGCGCCGGATGAACGAGAACAGCACGGCCGCTTTTGCTTCGAACGGCACCGCCATCAGTACCTGATCACGCGAGCGATGGTGCGCAATGTTTTATCCCTGTATGCCGATAGTGTGTCTCCGGAGGAGTGGCGGTTTTCGCGGAACGAATATGGGAAACCGTGGGTGAGCGGTCCGATAACCCGGCCGGTGCGATTCAACGTCGCGCATACTCGCGGCATGATCGTGCTGGGGGTCACGGGAAGTCACGAGATCGGCGTCGATGTCGAGTCCCAAGGGCGAGGCCATGCGTCGTTGGAAATCGCAGACCGGTTCTTTTCTCCGGCCGAGGCGCAGAGCCTCCGATCACTGCCGATCGACCATCAGGCCAGCCGCTTCTGCGACCTCTGGACCCTGAAAGAAGCCTATATCAAGGCTCGCGGGATGGGTCTGTCACTGCCGCTCGATGGCTTCGGATTCGAGTTCCTGTCCGGCGATGGACTGGCAATTTCGTTTGGCGAAGCCATTTCCGATGATCCACGGCAGTGGAGATTCCGGCTGCTGAGAGCGAGCGAAGAACATAAAGTGGCGGTGGGCATCAAAGGCGATTCGGCGGACGGGCAGTTCGATATTGCCATCCGGGAGATTATCCCTGCCGAGCGGCACAAGTTGGTAAACTGGCCCCTCCTGCGATGCACGAGCATCTGACGACAGGACCTGCTGAACCCGGCTCCCCACCGTCCGGTGGGACGGCCCGGTAACACCTACTGCACTTTCTTCAGCGCGACCTGAAAAGTCGCCGACTCACCTTCGTTCTTCTTGAACTGTGCCTCCCCGTTGATTTGGTCTCCGCTCGCTTTCAGGTCGAAGTAGATTGTTCCTTTGCCGCCCACGGGGACTTGAAATTTCAACCGGTCGCCTTCGACCGTGCCCATCTCCATGGGGTGCTGTTCTTCCTCGGTGGGTCCGCCGCTGCCCGTCAGGGTCGCGCCGTCCTGCTTGAAGATGAAGAACAGAGATTGGGTCTCGTCGCCCCTCTCCGGTGCTTTGGCCGCGCCCGACCATTTGCCGGTCGCGTCCGCCCACAGGCCGGCCGCCGACAGGATCAGCAGCAGTGCAATTCTCTTCATGAAAACCCTCCATGAAGGTCACAGACGCAAGGCGGTACGCCGTTGTTCCCGATGCGTGCCAGAATAAGTGTCTTGCCTATGGAAATTATCCAAGCGGCCTCGGCGGCCAATGTAAGGGTAGTGCTCTTCGATTTCGATGGCAGCCTCTCGCTCATCCGCACCGGCTGGATGCAGGTGATGGTGCCCATGATGGTGGAGGTGCTGGCCGAAACCCGCTCCGGCGAAACCGCGGAGCAGCTCCGCCACGTGGTGGAGGGATTCGTCTGGCGGCTCACCGGCGAGGAGACCATCTACCAGATGATCGCGCTGGCCGGGGAAGTCAAGCGCCGCGGCGGCGCGCCGCTCGACCCCCTGGTCTACAAGAAGCGCTATCTCGACCTGCTGTGGCACGTCATCCGCGGCCGCGTCGAGGACTTGCGCCGCGGCCACGCGCCGCCCGACCGCTATCTGGTCCCCGGAGCGCGGCCCCTGCTCGAAGCGCTGAAGCAACGCGGCCTGCGTCTCTACCTCGCCAGCGGCACCGACGAGGCTTACATGAAGGAAGAGGCCGGCCTGCTCGACGTCGCCCGCTACTTCGACGGCGGCGTCTACGGCGCGCTCGACGACTACACCAGTTTCTCCAAGCGCATCCTGGTCGAGCGCATCCTCGCCCTGCCGGAAATGCGCGGCGACCGCCTGCTGGGCTTCGGCGACGGCTACGTGGAAATCGAGGAGGTGAAACGCGCCGGCGGGATCACCGTGGGGGTCGCCACCGACGAGCCCGAATGCCGCACCGTCGATGAATGGAAACGCCAGCGCCTGATCGGCGTCGGCGCGGACTACATCATCCCCAACTACCTGTGCCACGAGGCCCTGCTCGCCGCGCTATTCTCTTGACCATGAGCCGCTACCAGATCTTCGACCGCTCGCGCCTCGAATTGAAGCCCCTCGCCGAACGCCGGAACGACCTGCAGCTGGACCGGTGGCTGGCGCTCGACGATCCCGCGCCGCCCTTCTCCCATCCCGATCTCCCCGCAGTGGCCCAACGATTGGGGCGCGCCAGGGACGCCGGCGCCGCGCGCATCCTCATGATGGGAGCCCACGTGCTGCGCGCCGGCGTCAACCGGCACATCATCGACATGCTGGAGCGCGGCTGGATCGATCACATCGCGGTCAACGGCGCCGGCGCCATCCACGATTACGAATTGGCGCGCATCGGCGCCACCACCGAAAGCGTGGACCGCTACATCCGCACCGGCGAGTTCGGCCTGTGGCGCGAGACCGGCGAGCTGAACGACTGGATCGCGGAGGCCGCCGCCCTGTCGCTGGGCCTCGGCGAGAACGTCGGGCGCCGCATCGAATCCAGCGGCTTCGCCCACAAGGATCTTTCCCTGTTCGCCGCGGCCTATCGCGCCGGGGTCCCGGTCACGGTGCACGCCGGGATCGGCTACGACATTATTCACGAACATCCCAACTGCGACGGCGCCGCGTTGGGCGCAGCCAGCTACCGCGATTTTCTGATCTTCGCCCGCGCCGTGGAGCGCCTGGAAGGCGGCGTGCTCCTCAATTTCGGCTCCGCCACCATGGGACCCGAAGTGTACTTGAAAGCCCTCGCCATGTCCCGCAACGTGGCGCGCCGCGAGGGCCGCTCCATCCGGCGATTCGCTACCGCCGTCTTCGATATCGTCCCCATTCGCGGCGACCATCGCAAAGAGCTGCCCAAGACCGACCCCGGCTATTATTTCCGGCCTCACAAGACGATCCTGGTCCGCACGGTCGCCGATGGCGGCGAGAGTTTTTACTTCTGCGGCGAGCATCGCGCCACGCTGCCCGCTCTGTGGGCCGAGCTGAAGAAACTGGCCCCATGACCACCGCCGAAATCCTGGCCGGATTCCCCGAGCTGCGCGCGCTCGTGGTGGGCGACGTCTGTCTCGACCGCTGGTGCCGCTACGACCCGGCGCTCGCCGACCCCTCGCGCGAAACCGGAATCCCGCGCATCGGCGTGATCTCGACGGAGACCAGCCCCGGAGCCGCTGGCACCGTGGCCGGCAACGTGGCCGCTTTGAAAGCGCGCGTGGGAGTTTTGGGCCTGGTAGGCAACGACGGCTTCGGCTACGAGCTGAAACTGGCTCTCGGGCGCCGCGGCATCTCGAACGACCTGCTGGTCTGGGCCGACGAGATCCCGACATTCACTTACACCAAGCTGATCAACCACCTCACGGGCCAGGAGGACCTGCCGCGCGTCGACTTCGTTTACACGGAGCCGCTACCCGAATCTTTCGATCTGGAGCTGGTCCGCCGCCTGGAAAACGTGGCCGCCGATTACGACGTGATCCTGGTCTCCGACCAGGCGGAAACCGAACACGGCGGCGTGGTCACCCCCCGGATGCGCGCCGCTCTCGCCCGCATCGCGGAGGCGCAGCCGCGCACCGTTGTCTGGGTGGACTCGCGCATGCGGGCGGAGCACTTCCGCCGCGTGATCGTGAAACCCAATCAGGCCGAAGCCGAGGCCGCCTCCGTGCGCGCCTTCGGCCGCGTGGACTTCGCCGGGCTGCGCCGCCACATGCAGGCACGGCTGCTCGTCATCACGCACGGAGGCGAAGGCGCGTTGGTGGTGGACGAGAGCGGCTCGGCGTGGGCTCCGGCGCGCCACGAGCCTCATCCCGTGGACATCTGCGGCGCGGGCGACAGCTTCTCCGCGGGCGCGGCCCTGGCCCTCCACGTCACCGGCGACCCTTTGGCCGCCGCCCGTTTCGGCAACCTGGTGGCGTCCATTACCATCATGAAGAAGGGCACCGGTACGGCTTCCCCCGAGGAGCTGTTGGCGCGGCCGGAATGGCAATCCGGGTTAAAATGAGGCTGCTCTCCTGATGGCTCGCCGTTCCCCCACGCCTTCCGCTCCAGTCTTGCCGAAGCCGGCGGCCGCCGCGCCGCGCTGGCTCCACGCCGTCATCCTGGCGCTGGCCGCGTTTGCGCTGATGGCCCACACCTCGCGCGAAGTCTCCGACAACGACACCTGGTGGCACCTCGAGACCGGCCGGTACATGCTCGAGCACCGCGCCCTGCCGGTGCCCGACCCGTTCGCCTTCACCACGTACATGGGCAAGCCCTTTTATGCGGGAGAAGACCGCACGCGCTATTTCAACCTGACCCACGAGTGGCTGGCGCAGATCGTCTTCTACCTGTTCTACGCCGCCGGCGGATATGCCGGGCTGGTCCTGCTGCGCTCGGCGCTGCTCACGGCCTACTGCGGAGTGGTGGGGTGGGCCGTGTACCGGCGCACCGGCGGCTTCTATCGCGGAGTGTTGGCGGCGCTGGCGGCCGGAACAGTTGCCTGGCAATTTGTTTCCGACCGGCCGTACCTGATCACCTTCGTCTTCCTGGGCCTGACCATCGTGATTCTCGAATCCCGCCGCCGCTTGTGGCTGCTGCCGCCCATGTTCCTCGTCTGGGCCAACCTCCACGGCGGCTTCTTCATGGGATGGGTGATTCTGGGCCTCTACTGCGCCGAAGCCCTGTTCCTCCGCTGGCGCGGTCAGCCGCCCCCTGCCGAGCGCCCCCTTTGGATCTTCTCCCTCGCGTCCATCCTGGTCACCGGTCTCAACCCCAACTTCTTCCGCGTCATTCCGATCATGCTGTCCTACCGCGCGAGCCCCATGCAGAGCAGCATCTGGGAATGGCAGTATCCCCTGCCGTGGCCGCCCGTGCCCTTCAGCATCCTGCTGGCTGGCGCGCTGGTGACGCTCGTCTGGCAGCGCCGGCGAGTGCGGCCCGTCGATTGGCTCCTGTTCCTGGTCTTCGCCACCCTCTCCCTGATGGCGGTGCGCAACATCATCCTCTCGGCGTTGGTCGGCCCCCTGCTCATCTTCACCTACGTGCCATGGAAGCGCGTGACCCCGGTCGCGCTCGAATATGCCGCGGCGGCGCTCCTCGTGCTGGCCGCCCTGCCGCCCATCGCCCGAGGCGACGCTTTTCAATTCCGCGCCTCCGACTGGAAGTATCCGGGCGGCGCGGCCGACTTTCTCCTCGCCCATCACGTCACCGCGCCCATGTTCAACACCTACGAATTCGGAGGCTACCTCATCTGGCGCCTGTGGCCGCAGGAGCGCGTCTTCATCGATGGCCGCGCGCTCAACGAGTCGGTCTACCAGGACTACCAGCGCATGGCCTTCAACGCCGACGCCTCCAACGGCAAGAGCGGCGAGGATCTGCTGAAACAGTACGGCATCGAAGTGATCGTGATGGACGGCTTCGAATACACCTCGGGCCAGGTCTACCTCCTGCCCGCCGCGCTCTCCGATCCCAGGCAGACCGAGTGGAAGCTGGTATATCAGGACGCCCAGGCCGTCGTCTATATGCGCCACCCACCGCCCGATGTCCAGCCGCTGAACTCCTTCGACGCGCTGGCCGGCCTGGAGCTCCAGTGCACCACCTACCTGGAGCACGACCCCGGCCGCCCGCGTTGCGCCCAGGGCCTCGCCGGCCTGTTTGCCCGCATCGGCGACCGCGCCCGCGCGCAGCGCTGGCAAGCCATCTACGCCCAGCATCCGGAGTGAAGCCATGGCACCCGAGCCGCACAGCGCTTACCGCCAACTCCTCCAGGAACGCCGCGAGGAAATCGCCCGCGGCGACGATCGGCACCGCACGCTGGGGTATGCGAAAATCGCCGTGGTTCTCGCGGCCGCGGCGATCGTCTGGATTGCCCTGTCCACGCCCGCCCTTTCCATCGCGTGGGTCGTCTTGCCGGTGGCCGCGTTCGTTACTCTGCTGGTCGTCCACGACCGCCTCCTGAAACACCTGACACTCCGCCGCCGCGCCGAACGCTTTTTTGAGAAGGCCCTGGCGCGGCTCGACGGCAAGTGGATGGGCGACGGCGAGCCCGGCGACGGCTACCTGGACCTCGAGCATCCTTACGCGCAAGACCTCGACCTTTTCGGCAAGGGGTCGCTCTTCGAGCTGCTCTCGACAACCCGAACCCACATCGGCGAAGACACGCTCGCGCGATGGCTGCTCTCCCCTGCCCCGCCCGAAACGGTGCGCGCGCGCCAGGCGGCGGTCGGCGAGCTGCGTCCGCGCCTGGATCTCCGCGAAGACCTCGCCATTCTCGGCGAGGAAGCGCGTACCGGCGTCGACCCGGTCTCGCTGGCCGCCTGGGGCGAGGCCCCGCCGCTCGTGGGACCCGGCCACATGCTCGCCGTGGTCCGCGTGCTCACCGTCGTCGGTGTCGCCGGGTTTCTGGCGGGGGGCGCGCTCCTGCTGAACGAGCTGAGCTTCCTTTCCCTTTCTGAGCGCGCCGCGGCCGTCTCGCGCGATGTCTTCCTGCTGGTCCTGCTGGTCAACGGCCTGTTCCTCTATCGCAATCGCCGCACCATGGAATCCGTGGTGGCCGCGGTCGAAGAGGCCGCGCACGAGCTGGGCCTCCTTTCCGAGGTCCTGTTCCGCCTGGAGCGCGAGCGGTTCGCGTCGCCCCTGCTGGCTTCGCTGCGCGCGTCGCTGGATGCCGAAGGCGAACCGCCCTCGCGCCGCATCGCGCGGCTGAACCATCTTATAGACCTTCTGGATTCCCGCGACAACGTCTTCGTGCGGGTGTTCGAAGTCTTCATCCTCTGGACCCCGCACCTGGCTCTGCGAGTGGAGGATTGGAGGCGCCACTCCGGAGCCGCCGTCCGCCGCTGGCTCACCGCCACCGGCGAAATCGAGGCCCTGTGCTCCCTCGCCTGCCTCGCTTTCGAACATCCGCGCGACCCGTTCCCGGAGTTTGCCGAGGACGGCGCCTGCCTCGAAGCCACGGCCATCGGGCACCCTCTGATTCCCGAAGACCGCGTGGTCCGCAACGATGTTTCTATCGGCGGCGCCCGTCCGCACGTCCTGATCGTCAGCGGCTCGAACATGTCGGGCAAGAGCACCATGTTGCGCACGCTCGGCGTGAACGCCGTGCTCGCCCAGGCCGGCGCGCCGGTCCGCGCCGAGCGCCTGCGCCTTTCGCCCCTCGACGTGGGCGCTTCCATCCGCGTCACCGACTCGCTTCAGGGCGGCGTGTCGCGTTTCTACGCCGAAATTCTGCGCCTGCGAAAGATCCTCGACAAAACAGCCGGCCCGCTGCCCGTGCTGTTCCTGGTGGACGAGTTCCTGCACGGCACCAATTCGCACGACCGGCGGATCGGCGCCGAAGCGTTGGTGCGCGGCCTCGTCGAACGCGGCGCCATCGGTCTGATCACTACCCACGACCTGGCGCTGGCCGATATCGCCGCCGTCCTCGGCGCTCGCGCCGCCAATGTCCACTTCGAAGACCAGATCGCCGGCGGCCAGATCCGCTTCGACTACCGCATGCGGCCCGGCGTGGTCGAAAAGAGCAACGCCATCGAGCTGATGCGCTCCGTGGGGCTGGAGATTTGACGGCGGAAGAGATTCGCGCCCTCGCGCGCCAATGCGGCTTCGAGCTTGCCGGCGTGGCCCTGGCCGAACCGTTGGAGGATCGCCAGTGGTATCACGACTGGACCGCCGCGGGCTACGCGGGCGAGATGCGCTACCTCGAAGACCGCCGAGCCGCGTTGCGCGACGATCCGCGCTTCCTGCTGCCTTCGGCGCGCTCCATCGTGTGCGTGGGCCGGCTCTACAACACGCCTTGGCCCTATTCCACGCAGTTCGCCGAGCAGGATCGCGCGTGGATTTCTCGATACGCCTGGGGCGATGACTACCACCACGAAATGCGCCGCGGCCTGGAGCGCCTGGATGCGATGTTGCGCGAGACAGCGCGCGAGCCCTTCGAATCCAAGATCTGCGTGGATACCGCGCCGCTGCTCGAAAGGTCCTACGCGCGCATGGCGGGGCTGGGCTGGATCGGCAAGAATACCTGCCTCATCAATCAGCAGGGCGGTTCGTGGTTCTTTCTCGGCGAGCTGCTCGTTTCGCTCGCCATCGCGCCCGATTCCCCGCCCCCCGGCCGGTGCGGCACTTGCACGCGATGCATCGACGCCTGCCCCACCGCGGCGATTCTGCCCGGGCCTCCCTATGCGGTCGATTCGCGCCTGTGCATCTCCTACTTCACCATCGAGCTGCGCGGGCCGGTGCCCGAGCCGCTGCGCGGCGCCGTCGGCGGCCACGTGTTCGGATGCGACATCTGCCAGGACGTCTGCCCCTGGAACCGCCGCGCGCCCTCAACGGCCGGAGCCCCGTACCGCCCGCGGAATTACGCGCCGCCTCTCGAGAAACTGGCCGGCATCACGGAAGACGAGTTCCTCGAAATGTTCCGCGGCACGCCCGTCACCCGCGCGCGCTACGCCGGCTTCCTGCGCAACGTGGCCATCGCCATGGGCAACCGCGGTCTGGAAAAGTTCCGCGCTCCGCTCGAAAAACTGGCGGCATCCGCCGATCCGGGCATCGCCGAACATGCGGCCTGGGCGTTGAAACAAGTACCATGAAATTGTGCGCCTGCTCCTTCTGCCGCTGCTGGTGGCGGCGAGACTTGCCGGCCAGAACGCGCTGATCGAACAGGGCTTCGACCACTTCTACAACCTCGAGTACCCGGAGGCCATCGCGGCTTTCGAGCGTGCCATCGCGCTCGACCCCGGCAATCCCGATCTGCACAACCACCTGGCGGAATCCCTCGTGTTCCAGGAGATGTTTCGCAACGGCGCGCTCGAAAGCGAAATGGTCTCCGGGACCAATTCCTTTCTGCGAAGGCCGCGCTTGAATCCTGGCGCCGGCGCCGAGAAGCGCTTCCTCGACGAGGTATCTGAGGCCATCGCGCTTTCCGAAGCGCGCCTCGAAAAGAACCCCGGCGATACCCGCGCCCTTTACGCTCTCGGGATTTCCTACGGCCTGCGCTCCAATTACTACTGGGTGGTGAAGAAGGCCTGGCGCGATTCCCTGAAGGATGCCACGGCCGCGCGCCGCGCGCACAACCGCATTTCGGAGCTCGATCCCGGCAACGTGGACGCGCGCCTGGTCCAGGGCCTTCACGACTACATCATCGGCAGCCTTCCGTGGACCTACCGCATGCTGGGCTTCCTGGTCGGTATGCGCGGCGACAAGGAAAGGGGCATCCGCACGGTCGAGGACGTGGCCCGCAACGGCAAGCTCAACCGCCTGGAAGCGGAGATCTTTCTCGGCGCCCTCTACCGGCGCGAGAACCAGCCTCGCAGGGCCGTCCCGCTGGTGGAGGACCTGATCCAGCGATTTCCGCGGAATTACCTGCTGCGCCTGGAACTCTCGCAGATGTGCAGCATGGCCGGTGACAAGGCCTGCGCGCTCTCGGCCGTGGAGCAGATCGCGCAGCTCAAAACCGCTCATGCGCCGGGATACGACCGGGTCCCCTGGGAGAAGATTTACTTTCAAGAGGGCACCATCGAGTTCTGGTACAACGACCTGGACGGCGCCCTGCAACATTTGAAGAGCGTGATTGCCGCACCCGAAGACGTGGACCTCAACACCGGAGTATTTGCCTACATGCGGATCGGCCAGATCTACGATATGACGCATCGCCGCGCCGAAGCCGTCGACGCCTACCAAAAGGCCATTGCCTTCGCCCCGCAAGCCGAGGCCGCGCAGGAGTCTCGAAGGTACCTGGCCGCCCCGTATCGCCGCTGAGCCCAATGTGGGGCACGGTCGAAAACCTATACCGATGCACCCGCAGTAGGGACGGGTGGAATGACCTGATAGCCCAGGGATCGAAGTTCCCGCACGAACTTGGCTACCCGGTTCCGAAGCAGCTTGGGGTTGG